>Ga0209358_10000234_pt1 | contig 50632 bp, 43 predicted proteins | sample LauGreFa1BDMLBSN_2_FD_187574 | JGI IMG/M metagenome (GOLD analysis project Ga0209358, IMG submission 187574) | Freshwater lake microbial communities from Lake Michigan, USA - Fa13.BD.MLB.SN (SPAdes) (version 2) | ecosystem: Environmental > Aquatic > Freshwater > Lake | place: Lake Michigan, USA... | reverse complement strand
TTTAATAATGGATTTCTGTTGCTATTTAAAACATTGGTATCTTTTAATGCAGCTAATGCGCCAGAATCCGTTATGCCATTTAAGCTAGCTTCAATGGCTTTATCAGCCGCTAAAATACCATTTTGAAAATCTTTGTTTTCGAAAGTGTATACTTCAAAGAATTGTAAATTGGCAGTAGATTGTAAATAAGAACGAACACGTTCTTTATCAGAAATACCAGCTAATTCAATATTGATAATTCCTTTTGCAGGATCTGGATTAATTGTTGGAGAAGCTAAACCAAAACGATCAATACGAGTACTTAAAATTTTAAAAGTATTATTGAATGCAACAGTTGCCTGCTCTCTTAAGTAATTGGTTACTGCATCATCAGAAGCATCAAACTTTAATTTGCCATTACTTCTAGATGCAAACAATGGTGCTAACTTACCAGTTGGATTAACTGTTTTATATTCATTAGTGAATAATGTGATTAAGTCTGCATTGCTATTTGCTTTTTTGCTAACTGCATTTGCCAACGCTGTATTAAATGCTGTTTCTTTACTATAGTTAGCTAAGGACTTGATTAAACCATCCAAACCTACTTCCATGGTAACACTCATACCGCCTTGTAAATCAAGACCTAACATTAATTCTTTTTCTTTTGCTTCAGCATAAGTAGTTAAGCCAAAGAATAATTTTGTATCTTTTGTACTATCTAAAATATGCTTTAAATAAGCTTTTTGAGCATCGTTTACACTGTCCTTATATAACAATTGCTCTTCCTTGTTACCTGGGTACATTTGTTCAGCTGTAGGTAATTTTTTTACCCAAGCACTTGCTTTTTTCTCCATTGCTGATTCATGGCTTTTTACGAACCATGTAAATGACAATTGGTAAAGACAAATTAAAATAAGCGCAAATGTGAAAAAGCGCACTAATCCTTTGAGTTGCATAATAGTTTGATTAACTGATTTTTAGTCGGCAAATATAATGGAAAGAGGCCAAAAATGATGGGTAGAAACCCATTATTTTAACTATCTAACGGCGTTTAAGGAAATTTCAAAATATAGGGGAGCATTAGGTGGAATGCTAGATCCGGCACCTTGAGTACCATACCCTAAATTGGATGGAATTAATACTTTCATTGAACCCCCAGGAGCAATTTTTGGAACAGCAATTTGCCATCCTTGAATCAAGCTGCTTAATGGATAGGTAATGGTGCCTGCATCAAATTGAGTACCATTTAATAATTTACCTTTATAAGTTACTGTAATTGTGCTACTTACGCTTGGTTTGGTACCTGATCCAGGATTGGTAATCTCATACAAAATTCCAGAAGCATCTTCGGTATAATTGATTGAATTAGCTTTGGCAAATAGGACCATTTGCTCTTTTTCGTTTGTAGTTGAATTACTAGATTTTGAACAACTAGAAATTAGAAATATTGCCAAAAAGAGGCCAAAAAAGCCTAAAATTGATTGAAAAGCCTTCATTTTTGATGATTTTTGAGTAAAAATGGTCATTTTTTGTTTTTTATATGTTTGAGTTCTTGATATCTCTGTTCATTCATTTCTGCACTAAATTGTTGGTATAACCATGCAAATCCAATAGATATAATTAAAATTGCTAATACGATCCATACATTATTACTTCTACTATTAGCAATCATGTTGGCTCTTTCATACCAACCTAATTCTGAAATAATCACTACCAATACCCCTAAAGATAAACCAATACTCAATCCTCTTAAAAAAGGCTTTCTTTTATATTGAGGGAGTGTTCTTTCTTTTTCCCATTGTTGGTAGAATACTTCTTCTTCATTGCTAAGCATAAGCAAATTTAATCAAAGCTTCTTAACTACGAGCCTTTGCGTATATTTAGTTGATAAATTTAACAACCTATGAAATCATTTTTTCAAAAATTTGGCATCACCATTTATATACTTTTATTAAGTGCTCATTTGTATGCGCAGGTATTAGGAGAAAAATTTGCTACAATTCAATTTATTACAAAGGCTTTGTTATTGCCAACATTAATATTGTTTTTAGCATGTCAAGATCAAAGTGAATCAACACCAAAAGGGAAGTGGTTGGTAATTATTGGATTATTTGGTTCTTTTTTAGGCGATGTTTTATTGACTAATGAAAAATATTTTATTGCTGGCATGATTGCTTTTATGACTACCCATATTTGTAATATTATTTTCTTCAATGGAATAAAACCAGCAGCAGATAAAAAAATGTATAAAGTATATGTGGTAGCTGCTTTATTCTTGTTGTTTTGTTTTGGTATTTATAAACAATTGGCTCCATCCATGGGAAATTTAATTTATCCAATTTTGGTTTATATGTTGTTGATTTGTCTTTCTGCTCTAAAAGCCTTTAGATCCTCTTTAAATGAGCAAACAAATTTAATTGCACAATTATTTTGGTTCCCGGGCATGTTGTTCTTTATTACTTCTGATGCAGTATTAGCATTTAATAAATTTCAATGGTCAATTCATACACCCATACCTCATATCGGATTAGTTACCATGATGACATATGGTGTGGCCCAATTATTATTAACGAAAGGGTTTCAATTGTATTTTAAAAAATAAAGAGTCCTTTCGAAGACTCATTGCAAAAGAAAAGGCCTCGATAAAATCGAGGCCTTTTCTGTATTGTTCTAACAGTATTAGTAACCCATACCACCCATATCAGGAGCGCCACCTGGAGCTGGAGCTTCTGCTTTTGGTTTGTCAGCAATTACACATTCTGTAGTTAATAACATTGAAGCAATAGATGCTGCGTTTTCTAATGCAACTCTTGATACTTTAGTTGGATCGATTACACCTGCTTTAAACAAGTTCTCGAATACTTCAGTTCTTGCATTGAATCCAAAATCATCCTTACCTTCTTTAATTTTTTGTACAACGATTGATCCTTCAATACCGCTGTTCTTAACAATTTGACGAAGTGGTTCTTCGATGGCACGGCGTACAATTTGAATACCAGTATTCTCATCTTCGTTCGCACCTTTTAATTTGTCTAAGCTAGCTACTGCACGGATGTAAGCAACGCCACCTCCTGGTACAATACCTTCTTCAACAGCAGCACGAGTTGCATGTAAAGCATCGTCTACACGGTCTTTCTTTTCTTTCATTTCAGTTTCAGTAGCAGCACCTACATATAATACTGCAACACCACCGCTTAACTTCGCTAAACGCTCTTGTAATTTTTCACGGTCGTAATCTGAAGTGGTATTCTCGATTTGAGCCTTGATTTGATTTACACGAGCAGTGATATCTGCTTTCTTTCCTTTACCACCAACAATTACTGTATTGTCTTTATCAATTGTGATAGAAGAAGCTTGACCTAAATAAGTCAAATCAGCATTCTCTAATTTGAAACCTTGCTCTTCGCTAATTACAGTACCAGCAGTTAAAATAGCAATGTCGTTTAACATTTCTTTTCTTCTGTCACCAAAGCCTGGAGCTTTAACAGCTGCTACTTTGATAGTACCACGTAATTTATTCACCACCAAAGTTGCCATTGCTTCACCTTCTAAATCTTCAGCGATGATGACTAATGGACGACTTGTTTGAGCTACTTTCTCTAAAATATGTAAGATGTCTTTCATTGCTGAAATCTTCTTATCATAAATTAAGATGTATGGGTTTTGCATTTCAGCTTCCATTTTTTCGCTATTTGTAACGAAATATGGAGATACATAACCACGATCAAATTGCATACCTTCTACTACATCAACTGTAGTGTCAGTTCCTTTTGCTTCTTCAACAGTGATAACACCTTCTTTACCTACTTTAGCCATTGCAGTTGCAATTAACTTTCCGATTTCGTTATCGTTGTTTGCAGAGATAGAAGCAACTTGTTCAATCTTTTTAGTATCGTTACCCACTGTTTGAGATTGAGCCTTTAAGCTTGCAACCACTTTTTCAACAGCTTTATCAATACCACGCTTTAAATCCATTGGGTTTGCACCTGCAGTAACGTTTCTTAAACCTTCACCAACAATTGCTTGTGCCAATACTGTAGCAGTAGTTGTACCATCACCAGCTTGATCAGCAGTTTTTGAAGCAACTTCTTTTACCATTTGAGCACCAATATTTTCAATTGGATCTTCTAAATCAATTTCTTTTGCTACAGATACACCATCCTTTGTTACTGATGGAGAACCGAATTTCTTTTCGATCACTACGTTACGACCTTTAGGGCCTAATGTAACTTTCACAGCGTTGGCTAAAGTGTCAACACCTTTCTTCATTTTATTTCTCGCTTCTAAGTCGAAAAAAATCATTTTAGACATATAGAGTTATTTTTAAATTTTTTAAAATAGGATAGTTCAATTATACAATTGCTAACACATCACTTTCGCGCATGATCAATAAATCTTGACCTTCAATTTGGATTTCTGTTCCAGCATATTTACCATATAAAACGGTGTCACCCACTTTAACAGTTACTGGTTCGTCTTTTTTTCCAGGGCCAGCAGCTACAATTGTTCCACGTTGTGGCTTTTCTTTTGCTGTATCAGGGATGATGATTCCTCCAGCTGTTTTCTCTTCAGCAGCGGCAGGCATTACAATTACTCTGTCGTGTAAAGGCGTAATGTTTAGTTTTTTAGCCGTACTCTTAGCCATACTTTATCGTTTTTTAGTTTATAAATAAATGATTGTACTATCCATTATACAAGAATCCTGCCAATGACTATTTTACATATTTAGTAAGTCAAAATTTCAGTGGCTAAGCATAAATAGGTACAAGGGGTGGAAAATTAGGTAAAAAATGGCAGTTTTATGGAATTATTTAGATAGATTTGCACCCCAATTAGCTCTTAGATTTATGATGAACAGAAGAAATATTCGAATTAAAGTAATGCAGGTGCTCTATATGATAGAAACCGAGGTGCAAATTGCCCCTAAAACCTTATTACAAAAAGAATTTGACAAGACCCGTAATCTATTCGTTTTCCTGGTTCATTTATTACATCAAGTAGCTTTATATGCCGAAGTAGAAGCCAATCAAAGAGCGTCTAAAAATTTACCCAATCAAGAAGATCTTACAGTCAATACCAAATTAGCAGGTAATTTGTTGGTATGGCAAACCTTGGAATCTGAGTCGTTTAAAAATGCACTAGAATTAGTGAAACCAGCTCAATATCTAGATGATCAAATAGTAAAATCTATTTTTAGACAACTTTCTGAGACCTCAGAATATCAATTATACATCAATGATCAGAGTAGGGAGAAGGGAAAGGATAAAGAAATGATGAAGTTCATTTTTGGAACAATTATCATGGGTAGTGAGCGATTTGTTGATTATATAGAAGAGCGTTTTTCCAACTGGGAAGATGAGGGTGATATTATCATTGGTTTTATTTTAAATTATATCCAAAAACCATCTCAGATTGATTTTATTGACTTGTTGGGGAATGAAAAAATGAAATTTGCAATTGAATTATTGGAAACTGCAATCGATAAAAAAACAATCACTGAAGAAATCATTGTTCCCAAATTAAAGAATTGGGATCCGGAGAGGATTGCTTTAATTGATATGATTTTGCTTCGATTAGGTGTTTGTGAATTAGTATATTTTGATACCATTCCTACAAAAGTCTCCATTAATGAATACATTGATTTGGCAAAAGACTACAGTACGGAGCAAAGTGGTCAATTCGTCAATGGAATATTAGACAGTATTCATAAGGAAATGTTGGCAGCTGGAAAAATTCATAAAATAAGCCATAAGAAATAATTCAGTTAAACTGTATATTTGTATAACTGGTAAAATTAAAAAAGTTTAAATAAATAAAAATGACACAAATTCTATTACAAGCTCCCCCTCAAGGTGGCGGTACATTTCAGTTAATCATGTTGGGTGGTATCATCGTGGTGTTTTGGTTTTTCATGATTCGTCCTCAAGCAAAAAAAGCAAAAGAGCAAAAGAAGTTTATTGATAATATGCAAAAAGGAGATAAAGTAGTTACTATTGCAGGTATTCATGGTACTATTTTTAAAGTAAATGAAGACAATACCATTCAATTAGAAGTTAGCCCAGGCAGCTACTTGAAAATCGAAAGATCTTCCATTAGCTTAGAATGGTCTCAAGCAATTAATAAATAAGTTTTCAATAAAATATTCATATATCCGAAATAGGAATCCTTCAGGGAAACTTATTTCGGATTTTTATTTTAACTAACTTTAAGTATGTCAATCATTATTGGATTAACAGGAGGGATAGGTTCAGGGAAATCTACTGTAGCAAAAATATTTGCACAATTAGGTATTCCTGTATTAGATGCCGACGCTACTGCAAAAGCAATTATGAATGAAGATCGTTCTGTAAAAACAAAATTGATTGAACTTTTTGGAGAGGATGCTTATAAAGAAAATCAGTTAAATAGACCATATATTGCTCAACTAGTTTTCGAAGATGCTTTTAAGTTACAGCAATTAAATGCCATTATTCATCCAATCACTATCCAGTATGCTAAAGATTGGGCATCCAAACAATCAGCTCCTTATGTGATTAAAGAAGCAGCATTGTTTTTTGAATCTGGATCATCAGAAGGAGTGGAAAAAATCATTGGAGTAACTGCGCCTAAACATATTAGAATACAAAGAGTAATGCAGAGAGATCAAATGACTAGAGAAGATGTGATCAAAAGAATGGAGCATCAATTAGAAGATAGCTTGAAAATGAAATTATGTGATTGGGTGATACAAAATGATGATATGCATTTGCTCATACCTCAGATATTAGCCATTCATCAGTCCTTAACTATCTTATAACACCATCTCTTTAATCTTCCTTCAAAATCAAATGGGGTAGTGGCTTTTGTAATATCTTTTACTTGTTTGCTATGGATATTTTCAAGGTCAATGATAAACTGTGTGAAATTGGTACTAAAGTATAAAATACCTCCAGGTTTCATTGCTCGTAAAACATCATTGATTAATTCAACATGGTCTCTTTGAATATCTAAAATATCTTTCATCCTTTTACTATTACTAAAAGTGGGAGGATCCATCACCACAATATCAAAATGATTGGCAGGCAAGGTTTTAAGATACTGTTTTACATCAGCATGTACAAAATGGTAAGCTGCAGGATTCTTTAAATGATTGATGGCGAAATTTTCTTCACTCCAACTTAGATATGTTTTGGAAAGATCTACTGAAGTAACATCGCTTGCACCTGCGGCAGCTGCATAAACCGAGAAAGAACTGGTATAACTAAATAAATTTAAAAATATTTTATCTTTTACTTCCTCCGCAACCATTTGTCTGGTGATACGATGATCTAAAAATAATCCGGTATCTAAATAATCTGTAAGGTTGACTAAAAATTGATGTCCGTTTTCTTGAACGGTTATTATTTTAGATTCAGTAACTGCTTCTTTCTCGTATTGACCTTCTCTATGTGACATACGCTTTCTTAGCTTCACATACATATGATCTATAGGTATTCCTGTTAAAGATGCAATGATTTGCTTTGTTTGATCAAACCATGCTGTATGTTCTTCATCTGTTAATGTGTGTCTTCGATTGTATTCTGCTATGTATAAATATTCCTCATAAAATTCAATACAAATAGGAAATTCAGGTAAATCATGGTCATATAATCTCCAACAAGTCAAGTTTAAACGTTTAGCTTGTTTTAATCGGTGCTTATAATTTTTAAGCAATCTATTTTCAAACATTTGGAATTTCTCTGGAGTCATAGCTGGTACAAAACTACTACAAAAAAAAGAAGCGTTACTTTCATAACGCTTCTGTATGCACAAATTAATTATTTGTTTATTTTAATTTAGCTAATGCTTCTTTGATTCTAGCCCATGCTTTCTCAATATTAGGCATACTATTTGCAAAAGAGAATCTTACACAGTTAGGCTCTCCAAAAGCATCACCCATTACAGAAGAAACATGCGCAGTATTCAATAAATACATGCTAAAGTCTGCCGCATTGGCAATGGTTTGTGTACCATCTGATTTACCAAAATAGCTACTTACATCAGGGAAAACATAGAAAGCACCTTCTGGAGCATAACATTTGAATCCTGGAACCTCACTTACTAATTTTAAAGTGGTTGCTCTACGACGTGTAAACTCCTCAGTCATTTCTAATGAAGGTTTTAAGTCACCCACCAATGCCGTAACGGCTGCTTTTTGAGTGATTGAACAAGTTCCTGAGGTAAACTGTCCCTGTAATTTTTCCATTGCTTTGGCAATTTCTACACTTGATGCAGTATATCCTAATCTCCATCCAGTCATTGCAAATCCTTTACTCAAACCATTGATCACTACAATTTGGTCTTTGATATCAGAAAATTGAGCAATGCTCTCGTGTTTGCCAATAAAGTTGATGTATTCGTATATCTCATCAGATAAAATGGTGATATGAGGATACTTCTTAAACAGATCTGCCAAAGCTTTTAATTCATCTTTGCTATACACTGCACCACTTGGGTTACAAGGACTAGAGAACATGAATACTTTTGTCTTTGGAGTGATAGCTGCTTCAATTTGTGCAGGAGTTGCTTTGAATCCAGCTTCTGTAGTTGTTCTTATTTCAACTACTTTACCTCTTGCGATTTTTACTAATTCTGAATAAGTTACCCAGTAAGGAGTAGGGATGATAACTTCGTCTCCTTCATCCACTAATGCTAAAATAGCATTCGCTAAACTTTGCTTAGCTCCAGTTGAAGTAACTATTTGTTCTGGTTTGTACTCTAAGTGATTATCTCTTTTTAATTTGGAGCAAACGGCTTCTCTTAAATCCAAGAAACCAGCAACAGGGGTATAGTGTGACCAGTTATCATGAATGGCTTTAATGGCTGCATCTTTAATATGCTGTGGAGTATCAAAGTCAGGCTCTCCTAAACTAAGATCAATTACATCAATTCCTTGTGCTCTTAGTTCACGACCTAATTTTGCCATTTTCAGCGTTTCTGGCTCACTAAATCTGTTCAATAAAGATGATAATATCATAGGGTTGAATTTTATAAGCTCAAATTTCGCAAATAATTCCTATCGGAATTTGTTTTTCAGATATAGTTGTTTCAAAATTTTCCCCATTTTTTTCAAATACTAACATACATTTGTATAAGATTATGGAAAAGAATATTTCAGTATTTGATATGTTTAAAATTGGGGTAGGACCTTCAAGTTCTCACACCCTTGGGCCTTGGAAAGCTGCATTGCATTGTCTTGGCGAAATGGATGCTCAAATGGGATTAGATAACATCATAGGCATTGATATTCTACTATACGGATCATTGGCAAAAACTGGTAAAGGACACGGAACAGACATGGCTGTTTTGATGGGATTAATGGGCGAAGATCCAATTACAACAGATACTGCTACCATTCAAGATAAACTCAATCTAATTCAAAACGCTAGTCATCTAGTATTGAATAAAATGCATTCAATAGTTTTTATCAAGGAGCAACATTTGCAATTTTTAAAAGAAGAAAGTTTGCCTCATCACCCAAATGCTTTGCGTTTTGTAGTGCATGCTGAAACAAAACAATTGACATTCACTTATTATTCTATTGGTGGAGGTTTTATTGAAAAATCTATTCTTGACGACCAAGGAAATGAATCCATTATTCCAGTTGATAATACAGAAAAAGTAGCTAAAGAAGTCCCATTTGATTTTATCAATACCAATGATTTATTGCATCATTGTATGAAAACGGGTTATCCTATTTCTTCCATTATCATGGAAAATGAAAAAGTGAGTATGGATGAGCTCGATATAGAAAAAGGATTAGATACTATTTGGGAAACCATGCTAAGTTGTATTTATAAAGGTTGCCATACAGAGGGGCAACTTCCTGGTGGTTTACAAGTTAGAAGAAGAGCATTTGATTTAAATAAAAAATTATTAAACAATGCTTCTTATGCTACTCAAGAAGAATGGATGCAATTGATTCAAAACGGTGGAGTAGATTTTAAATATATTTTAGATTGGGTAAGTTGCTTTGCTTTAGCTGTCAATGAAGAAAATGCAAGTTTTGGTAGAGTAGTTACTGCCCCTACTAATGGCGCAGCAGGCGTAATTCCAGCAGTGCTTTTATATACTATTTTGTTTTGTAAAAAAAATATGGCTGCTGACATGCACCAGTTTTTATGTACTGCAAGTGCTGTAGGTGTTTTATTTAAAAACGGGGCAACTATTTCTGCTGCAATGGGCGGATGTCAAGCAGAAATTGGTGTTTCCTCCGCTATGGCAGCTGCTGGCTTAACAGAATTATTAGGGGGCAATCAAAAACAAGTTTTGATGGCTGCCGAAATTGCCATGGAACATCATTTAGGATTAACCTGTGATCCGGTTGGAGGTTTGGTGCAAATTCCATGTATTGAGAGAAATACTATGGGTGCCATTAAAGCGATTACTGCTGCACAATTAGCATTACAAAGTAAACCAGATTTTGCATTGGTTAGTTTGGATAAAGTCATTCATACTATGTGGAATACAGCCTTGGATATGAATATTAAATACAAAGAAACAGCTGATGGTGGATTAGCCACACAAATTCCTATTGCTTTAGCAGAATGTTAAATACTAGGCTTCGTTTTCAGCCACTTCTACAGTTGAATAATCTTTAATCACATTGTACAATGTGCCTCTTTCAATAGGTGCTCTCTTTGCTTGTTTGATTAATGCAACTAGTTGTGTTGTGGTCATCGCAGGATTTTGTTCTTCAGATCCAGCCATTGAATAAATTTTGGTAGTATCATCAATAGTTCCATCAATATCATTCACCCCATAACTCAATGTTAATTGTGCTGCATCTCTTCCCAACATTGGCCAATATGCTTTTACATGAGGGAAATTGTCCAAGTACAATCTAGAAATTGCGTACATTTTTAAGTCATCTAATAAAATAGATTCTGGTACATTACTCATTTCATTATTTGAGTTTCTAAATTTTAATGGAATGAATGTATTAAATCCTTTTGTTTGATCTTGTAATTGTCTAAGTCTTTCCATATGATCAATTCTATGGCTGAAGCTTTCGATATGACCATATAATAAAGTAGCATTACTATGCATGCCTAATTCATGGGCTGTTTTATGAATATGCAACCATTGATCTGCAGTTGCTTTGTCAGCACAAATTTGTTCTCTAATTTCTGGATGAAATATTTCTGCACCTCCACCTGGCAATGAATCTAATCCGGCTTCTTTAGCCATTTTCATACCTTCCTCTACAGATACTTTCGCTTTTCTAAACATGTACTCTAATTCTACTGGAGTAAATGCTTTAATATGCAAATCTGGTCTGTGCACTTTGATGGCACGCATTAATTCCAAGAAAAATGTTAAGGTTAATTTAGGATGAACACCTCCTACAATATGTACTTCAGTAACTGGCTTCTCATCATAAGATTTAACAATATCCAACATTTGGTCTACTGTTAATTCCCAACCTTCTTCTTTATGTGCGTATAATTTTGAGTAAGAACAGAACTTGCAAGAGAATACACAAACATTGGTAGGCTCGATATGAAAATTTTTATTGAAATACGTTTTATTTCCGTGTAAAGATTCTCTTTTCCAATTAGCTAAAGCACCAACATAGGGTAGACTTGCATGTTCAAACAAATAAACACCTTCATCAAATGAGAGGCGTTCATTTTGAATAACTTTAGTTCCTATTTTTTGTAATGTACTATCTTTCTCTGCTGCAATTATCACTTCTATGCCCTTGCTGTTCATATCTTCCAATTTGAACGCAAAGTTACATATTATCCAATCAAAATTCCCGCAATACTAGCAGAAAGATAAGAGGCTAATGTACCTGCTAATAATGCTTTAAGACCCAATTCAGCAAGATCTTTTCTACGAGAAGGTGCTAACTCTCCAATTCCACCAATTAACATACCTACACTACTGAAGTTTGCAAATCCACAAATGGCTATGCTTACAATCAATAATCCTTTTTCTGTTACAATAGGAACTACTTTACTGGTCAAACTCTTAAACGCAACAAATTCATTGATGGTTAATTTTTGACCTAAAAGGGTAGCGGCACTTTGAATATCAACTGATGGGATTCCCATAGCCCAAGCCATTGGATAGAATAATTTTCCAAACAAATAATTCAAGCTCAGGTCTAAATTGGCACTAAATAAATGACCAATTTTTAATAATGTCCAATCTACTAAGGCAATCAAAGCAATAAATCCAATGAGCATAGCAATTACATTCATTGCAATTTTGAATCCATCTCCAGCGCCATGTGTAATGGCATCTATGGTATTGCTATATTGGCTTTTTACCTCAAGTGTAACTTTTCCAAGAGTTTGAGATGTTTCTGTTTCTGGGAATAATATTTTTGCAATGACTAGTGCTCCTGGAGCAGCCATTAAACTTGCTGTAATTAATTTTGGTGCTAAATCCATTCCAGCAGCAGCACCCATATTGGCATAAACAATTAAAATGCCTCCTGCAATACAGGCCAAGCTTCCACTCATACTTGCTAAAATTTCACTTTTTGTCATGCTCGCTAAATAAGGACGTATCATTACTTGAGCTTCAACTTGTCCAACAAATGCACTTGCAACATTGCTTAATGCTTCTGCACCACTTACACGCATGATCGTATTCATTGCTTTTGCGATCACTGCGATAATTCTTTGCATAATGCCAAAATGATAGAATAAAGCCACTAAAACACAAACTAAAATAATGGTAGCAGTTACATTAAATGCAAAAACAAATCCTCCATTGACAAAATCATTTACACCGGTAGGTGTCATAGCACCTACACCACCATAAACAAATGCCGCACCTTGTCTCGAAAATTGTTCAATCTTACCCATGGCTTTTCCAAGCAATTGAAAGAAATGGGTGATTGCTGGTATTTTGAGCACTAAAATGCCAATGAGTAATTGAAGTCCTAATCCACTAAATACCAGTCTATAGTTAATATTTTTTTTATTATTGGAGAACAAAAAAGCGATTGCTAATATTAATAAAATACCGAATATACCCTGAAATCTTTCCATAGTTTTTAATTAGGGAAGAAAGATAAAAAAAATCCTGCTATTTAGCAGGATTTTATGTTGAAATTCAAATATGGAAATAATTTATGTAAATGTCTTACATGTGAGACTGTATCTTCTTGTCTAATACTGATTTTGGTACAGCGCCAATTTGCTTATCTACTACTTGACCACCTTTAACAAATAAAATTGCTGGAATAGAAGTGATACCAAACTTCATACTTAGATTTGGATTAACATCCACGTTTACTTTTCCAATATTCACTTTACCCGCATATTCTGTAGCTAATTCTTCAATTACTGGACCTATTGCTCTACATGGGCCACACCATTCAGCCCAAAAATCGATTACACTTAATTTGTCGCTTTCCATTACAGTAGTTTGGAAGTTTGCGTCTGTAAATTCTAATGCCATAAATAGATATGTTTAAATTGTTTGTATAGTTATTAGTTCAAAAATAAGGCCAATAATTAATAAGTGCCATTTTGACTTTTCCACCTTTCTTAACAACTTTATTAAACTAAGTTTACTTGTACCTGTAATTCAGGGTTTTGGTCTAGATAAGCCACTAATTCATCATTAATGGAGCAGCCCTTGTCAAAAGTGAGTAAACTAGCTACTAACTGTTCTTTTGGTTCAATAAAATTGAATTTGAAAGAAGATTTGCCCGGATTCTCTTTAATATTTTTCTCAAAGAAACTGATCATATCTGGTCTTAGGTTGGCAGGGTGTAAGCTTACTTCTATAGATCTTGTTTGAGTTGTTTTTACAGTTTCTAACAAACTCATGGTTTGAATTTTGAATTCGAACAAGTTGGGTTGATTGAATCTATTTCTGAAAGCCCCATTGATGCAGATTTTCTGTCCAATTTCAAGATAGTTTTGAAACTTTATATAATCCTCACTCCATAAAATAAAATCTGTTTTTCCAGTAAAGTCTTCCATTACGAAAGAACCAAAGTTTTTACCTGTTTTGGTTATTCTATGTTGAACATCTGTAATTAAACCAGCTAATTTAAAATACTTGCCTAAATAATTGGGTTGTACTACCAACATGTCTTTAACCTCATTGAAATCATTGATAGGAGTGAACAAATAATGTTTCATTTCAAAACTAAAATGATCCAATGGGTGTCCACTCATAAACATACCAGTAATATCTTTCTCGTGATCTAGTTTTTCTGTTAATGTCCACTCTTCACAAGCTGTTAATTTAGGAATGGGTACTTGCATGGCAGAAGGTAAGTCTCCAAATAGGGTATTACTAGATCCAGTGCTCATGGTTTGCATAGCTTGTGCATATCCAATTAATTTTTCTAAACCTGAGCTTCTTTCTCCATCTGGTACATTAAAATATTGTGCACGATGGTATTCTGGAAAACAATCAAAACTTCCAGAATAAGCTAAACTTTCCAAAGATTTTTTATTGACAGCTCTGGATAAAACACGCTTCATGAAATCTAACATGTTTTCAAAATGACCTGCTTTATTTCTTTCTATAATAATACCTTCAATTGCACCTTCACCAACGCCTTTCAATCCTCCTAATCCAAATCTGATTTCTCCTTTTTTATTAACAGAAAAACCTTTTAAGGATTCATTGATATCAGGACCCAAAACTTTTATACCCATTCTCTTACATTCTTCCATAAAGAAAGTAATCTTATCAATGCTACCTGCATGATTTAAAACTGCAGACATGTATTCTCCAGGATAATGTGCTTTTAAATATGCGGTCTGATAGGCCACATATGCATAACAAGTAGAGTGAGACTTATTAAAAGCGTATTGAGCAAATGCTTCCCAATCTGTCCATACTTTATCTAATATATTTTCTGGATGGCCATTCTTCACTGCTCCTGCAATAAATTGTGCTTTCATTTTATCTAGCACAGCCTTTTGTTTTTTCCCCATGGCTTTTCTCAGCACATCCGCATCTCCTTTAGTAAACCCACCAATTTTCTGACTCAATAACATTACCTGCTCTTGATATACTGTAATTCCATATGTATCAGATAAGAATTCTTCCATTTCTGGTAAATCGTATTGAATCACTTCTCTACCATGTTTTCTTTCAATGAAGTTGGGGATATAGGCAATTGGACCTGGACGATACAATGCATTCATCGCAATTAAATCAGCAAATTTATCTGGCTTTAATTCGCGCAGATACTTTTGCATTCCCACCGATTCAAATTGGAAAGTTGCATTGGTTTCACCTTTTTGATACAACTGAAATGTTTTCTCATCATCTAATGGAATAGTATCTAAGTCGATAGTGACACCATGATTTTGTTTAATTAACTCTAAAGCTGTTTTTAAAATAGATAGGGTTTTTAATCCCAAGAAGTCCATTTTGATTACACCTGCTTCTTCGATCACTGAACCCTCAATTTGGGTAACCCACAAATCAGAATCTTTAGCAGTGGCAACTGGCATGATTTCTGTCAAATCACTTGGGGCAATGATAATACCTGCTGCATGTATCCCCGTATTTCTTATTGATCCTTCTAATCTTTCTGCTTCATGCAATACTGCAGCTCTTAAATCTGATCCCTTATAAATCTCTCTTAATTTTTTGACATTGTCTATATCTTCTTGTTGATAGCCTTCTTTTTCTTCTAATGATTTATCTCCTTCTTTTTTAGTAATAGGAGCGTGCAAACATCTATTTAATTCAGTACCTGGTTTATCTGGAACCAATTTTGCTAATAAATTAGATTCAGTTAATGGCAAGTCCATTACTCTAGCCACATCTTTAATACTACTTTTTGCTGCCATGGTACCATAAGTAATAATTTGGGCTACTTGTTCTTTTCCGTATTTGTCCACTACGTAATCAATCACTTTTTGACGACCTTCATCATCAAAGTCCGTATCAATATCGGGCATACTCTTACGATCTGGGTTTAAGAAACGCTCAAATAGTAATTGATATTTAATAGGATCGATATTAGTGATACCAATACAATAAGCAACCACCGAACCTGCGGCAGATCCACGACCTGGACCCACAAATACATCCATTGCTCTACCTGCTTTGATAAAATCACTTACAATCAAGAAATAGCCTGCAAATCCCATGGTTTGAATGGTGAATAATTCAAAATCTATTCTTTCTCTAATTTCAGTGGTGATTTCGGGATACCTTTTATTGGCACCTTCCCAAGTGATATGTTTTAAGAATTCCCATTGATTCATATTGGCATCTTTATGAATCTGAAACTCTTTTGGTATAGGGAAGGCAGGTAGTAGAATATCTTTTTTAAGATTCAGCACTTCTACTTTATCTACAATTCTATTGGTATTATCTATAGATTCAGGAATGTCTTTAAACAATTCCTTCATCTCGTCTTGTGTCTTGAAATAGAATTCGTTATTCGGGAACTTGAATCTTCTATTTTTTATTTGCAATTCATCGTTTACAAAATCATCAAAACCAGGGGTGGATTGTTTTTCTCCAGTATTGATACAAAGTAAAATATCGTGTGCATTTGCATCATCTTCATTGATATAATGACTATCATTGGTAGCGATCACATGCACATTATGTTTTTTCGCAAATTTTAATAGGGTTTGGTTGATGGTTTCTTGTTCTGGAATTTGATGTCTTTGTAACTCGATATAATAATCTTCTCCAAATAAATCCAACCACCATTTAAACTCTTTTTCTGCAGTTTTTTCATCAAATCTTAAAATGGCTTGTGGTACATGCGCTCCAATACAACATGTAGTTGCTATGATACCTTCATGGTATTTTTCAATCAATTCCTTATCAATTCTTGGATACTTACTATACATTCCCTCAATATAACCTAAGGAAGTAAGCTTAATTAAGTTTTGATATCCAATCGCATTCTTGGCTAAAAGTACTTGATGAAAACGATCGTCTTTAACTTCTTTAGTAAAAGTTTTGATATGCCTATCTTTTACTACATAAAATTCACAACCAACAATAGGTTTAACGACCGGAGCCAAAATATCTTTCCCTTGATCGTCTTTGCCGATCACCTTTGTTTTTTTCCAAGCTTGACTTACAAAATTAAATGCACCAAACATGTTTCCATGATCCGTGATGGCCAAAGCTGGCATTTCATCTTGAATAGCCTTATTAAAAAGTCCATCTATGGATGCTGCTCCATCTAAAAGAGAATATTGAGTGTGTACGTGTAAATGTGAAAATTGAGGCATCTGGATTCTAGGGTAAGCAACAAATATCGTCAAAAAAAGGCGTTAAAATTGACCATTTTTTCCACTTTTTTCAACTTTGTAACTTATCTTGCCATTGATGCAGATTAAAAACTTTAATTATATATTATCTATTGCCATTATATTGGTTATGGGCTCTTCTTGTACTACCATCAAATCCATTGGTAATAGTACAAAAAAATGGAGTAAAAATCTACAATCTAAAGTGACTCCCTTGGTTAAAAAAGATACCATTGCCCCAAAACCTGGAAATACTACCTTGGTTAAATTTTCTTTACCTTCTTTGAAAAGAAAACAACCAAAAATTAAAAAAATAAAACCTATTAAACTGGTAGTTGAAGATATAGTGACTACTAATACAAATACTGCAACAATTGAATTCTTAGATAATATTGCAGTGAAACCTGGCAAAATTTATTTAAGTAAAACCTCTGATAGTATTGATGCTGAACCTGCGGCTCCACTTGTCAAAGATAATTTTGAGAAAATGCCTGATAATTTATCAGATATTGAAAAAGCCAATTGGTTGCAGTTAAAATATTCTATTAAAATGGATATTGCAGTAGAAGAAATCAATAATATTCCTTTATTAACTAAAATTGACGAATGGTGGGGTACACCTTACTGTTTAGGAGGAAGTTCAAAAGGGTGTATTGATTGTTCTTATTTTACATTAGATGTAATGAAATCTACATATAATATCAATTTAAAACGTACTGCTGCAGAACAATACGAACAAAGTGAGAAAATTGATTGGGCAGATTTGAAGGAAGGTGATTTAATTTTCTTTAAGACAGAAGGTAGAAAGAATATTACCCATGTGGGTATTTATTTAACCAATAACAAATTTGCCCATGCTTCAACAAGCCAAGGGGTAACTATTAGTGATTTAACAGAATCTTATTGGCAAAAAAGATTGTATAGCTTAGGAAGAGTTGCTGCAGCTCCTGCGCAATAAATTATTCTACTAACGTTTTTACATAATATAATTGCTCAATAGCTTTCGCGAATTGATTGATGTCAAATGTAGATTGTTGAATCAGTCTTTTCTTGGGTTGAAAATCTAAAGGCATTAGACTCTCCATTTTTTCTTGATAATTAATATGGACAGGCAGATTAAATCCTTTGATACAGTTTTTCCATTCATACGTAAGAATTTTTTCTTTTGTATCATATTGTAAAACCAATTGTGGAATTTGAGTAGTTCTTAAATATTGATCAAATACTTTACTAAAGTTAATACCTGATTGTTGAGAGATGTAATTTTCTATTTGTTCTGTTGTAACAGTTTGGTGATAGAAGGTTTTATTTAAACCAATTATGATATTTCTAAAAACAACATCATCATTGATTGCTTTTCTGATAGTATGTAACATCACTGCTCCTTTTGCATACATATCTCCACTACCTTCTCTATTTATTCCATAAGGGCCAATAATCGGCTCGTCATTTTGAATTCTTAATCTCAATCCAAAGGTATATTCATCTGCAGCTTTTTTCCCAAAATGATATTCAGTGTATAAAGATTCTAAATAACTTGTAAAACCTTCATGCACCCACATATCTGCAATATCTTTTGTAGTGATATTATTGGCAAACCATTCATGTCCACTTTCATGTATAATGATATAATCCCATTTTAATCCCCAACCAGATTTGGATAAATCAGTTCCTAAATAACCATTTTTAAATTTGTTCCCATATGCAACTGCAGACTGATGTTCCATTCCTAAATGAGGGCTCTGTACTAATTTAAATCCATCTTCATAAAATGGATAGGGGCCCATCCAATATTCAAAAGCCTCTAGCATTTTAGGGACTTCTTTGAACTGAGCTACTGCTTTTGCAGAATCCTCTCTTAATACATAATAGGATAGGTCTAAATTTCCTTTTAATCCTTTATAGGTTTCTTTCCAATTTACATAGTCACCAATATAGGGAATGATATTGTAATTATTAATGGGATTTCTTACCACCCATCTTGACCAATTGTTTTGTTCTGTTCTTCCAGGACGACCATTACCAATTCCTTTTAAATTATTGGGTGTATATATATTTAATGCAGCACCAAAGTCTGGTTCATCTGATTGATGGTCTTTACAAGGATACCAAACAGAAGCTCCTAAACCCTGACAGGCAACAGATACCCATGGGTTGCCATTACTATCTTTTCTCCAAATCCATCCTCCATCCCAAGGTGGACGAATTGCTTCTCTTGGTTTACCATGATAAAATATCCAAAGTGAAAAATCAGTTTGAATGGGTATATTTTTTTGATGTTGAACCAATGCAATATTACCTTCTCTTTGAAAAGATACTTTTTCCCATTGGTTTTTTGTCCAAATCAAAACGCTATCGATGATCAAAGGTTGTTGTAAGTCTACTTGTATATTTTGAGATGTTTTTACAGCTTTTGCTTTCCAAACAACGGATCCTTCTATGGTTTTGTTATCTATGTTAGGGATTACTGAAATGTCATAGCTCTGAATATCAAACCAATCCCTGTTTTTATTTAAACTACCTCTTAAAGAATCCGATTCTTTAAATAACATTTGAGCATTTGTATTCACTGAAACCAGCGTGATACAAATCATTGGCAGTAAGCTTTTATAAAACATCCTAGTCATTTTTCAATTTTTCTTTAAATACTTTTTCGAATTTTTCCAATTTAGGACCAATTACATATCTGCAGTATCCTTGGTTGGTATTATTGTTGTAATAGTTTTGATGATAGTTTTCAGCTGCATAAAACTTAGTAAAAGCTGTTACTTCTGTAATGATTGGTTTATTCCATGCACCACTAGCGTCTAAATCTTTGATATATTTTTCGGCTAATTGCTTTTGATGCTCATTATGGTAAAATACAGCAGATCTATATTGGGGGCCAATATCATTTCCTTGTTGATTAGGTGTGGTTGGGTCATGTGTTTTCCAAAAAACTGCTAATATATCATCCAAACTAATTTTAGTAGTGTCAAAAACAATTTGACAAACTTCTGCATGTCCGGTGTTCTTATCGCAAACCTGCTCGTAAGTTGGGTTTTCAATATGCCCACCACTATATCCACTGGTTACGGATACTACACCTTCTAACCTTTGATAAATAGCTTCTGTGCACCAAAAACATCCAGATCCTAAGGTGATTGTCTCTGTATTTTTCATATTGATTACTTGTTTTTTTGGGTTTTTAGGCTTTTGAGCGCATGCCATTAGAAAGGTAAAGCTCATAAAGATGAATAAACTGGTTCTTAATTTTTTCATATCATAAATTTAGACATTATTTAAACAAGTTGGAATAGATAAAAGTTCAAAGGCTGTTAATGTTTATTTAAGTAAATTTGCTGCCTATTCTATATTAATGCAGTTATATCCAGAAAATGCACTTCAACAACTAGAATTTGATAAAATCATCTCAATTTTATCCAACTCTTGTCAAAGTCCCATTGGTAAAGAAATGGTAGACGAAATGCGTATACATACTCATCCTAAGTATATTCAAACAGCATTAAGTCAAACCCAAGAATACAAATTCATTAAATCTGCCAATCAGTATTTCCCTTCGGACTTTGTGGTGGATATAAGGAAGGATTTAAAACTATTAGGTATACCTGGTGCGCAATTAACTGGTGAACAATGGTTAATGGTGAGAAAATTAGCAGATCATATTCAACAAGTGTTCAGATGGTTTGATGCAGAAAGAAAAGATGCTTTTGCTAATTTATATTTAATACTTGACGGCACTTATTATGAAAAACAAATTATCGATTCAATTGATGCCATTATTGATGAGAGAGGAAATGTTAAAGACAATGCATCAGAAGATTTAGCAAAAATTAGAACGCAGTTGTTCAAAACAAGACAAACCTTAAGAAGGGTCTTTGAAAAAGTAGTTGCCAAATTAGCAAAGTCTGGATACACCGCAGATATTGATGAGAGTTTTAGCAATGGCAGAAGAGTGGTCGCTGTATTCTCTGAATATAAAAGACAAGTAAAGGGATTTTTTCATGGAGAAAGTGATAGTAGAAAAACAGCATTTATTGAACCAGAAGAAACCATTGAATTAAACAATGAAATTTATTCTTTAGAACAAGATGAGGCCAGAGAGGTGCAAAGAATTCTTAGAGTTCTTACTGCAACATTAGCACCTTATTCAAGCTTATTGTTAAACTATGCGCAAATTGTGGGTCAATTTGATTTTATCAGAGCAAAGGCATTATTAGCTATTGATATGAATGGTAATATGCCTCAATTGCAAAATAAAGCGAGTGCTCGTTTGATCAATGCTTATCACCCATTATTGTTTTTATATAATAAAGTATCTGGGAAAAAAACCATCCCAGTAAATATAGAATTAGACGATGATGCAAGAATTCTAATTATAAGTGGCCCCAATGCTGGAGGTAAGACTGTTTCTATGAAAACCCTAGGTTTGAATCAGGTAATGATGCAATCTGGGTTATTGGTTCCCATGAGTGAGTTGTCTGAAATGGGTATTTACAAACAACTATTTATTCAATTAGGAGATACACAAAATTTAGCTTTTGAATTAAGTACCTATTCAAGTCACTTGATGCACATGAAGCATTTTATTGAAAATGCCAATGGAAAAACTTTGTTTTTTATTGATGAATTGGGCTCAGGTTCTGATCCTCATTTGGGTGGGGCTTTTGCTGAAGTGATTTTGGAAGAGCTATCACATAGACATGCTCAGGGTATTGTGACTACACATTATTTGAACTTAAAAGTAATGGCCAATCACAATAAGGGTATTGTGAATGGAGCGATGCAATTTGATGAAGTAAAGTTGGAACCATTGTATCAATTGGTTATTGGCAAGCCCGGTAGTTCCTACACATTTGCCATTGCGGAAAGAATTGGATTGCCCAAAAATTTAATTAATAGGGCTCGTAAAATGGTGGATACACATCATTTTGAATTAGATAAATTATTAAATCGAACCGAGCAAGATTTACAATTGGTTCAAAAAGAAAGAAAGGAATTGTTGAAGAAGATTAAGGAAAACGACCATCTTCAACAAGAGTTGAATAAAGTATTAGATAAAGAAAAGCATTTACAACAGGTTCAAATTCTCAGAGAGCAAAATAAAGTTGCCGAAGATAAGTTTGCTTACAATAAAGATATGGAGCGTAAGTTGAAGCAAATTACTTTGGATTGGAAAAAGTCGGAGAAGAAAGAAGAGGCGATGAAAAACTTATTCAATTTATTGTTTAAAAAGAACGATGCTATTGTGATTAATAAATTGGCTAAAAAAGTAGATAAAAATTTTAAAGAAATTAAAGCGCCCATTGTTGTTGGTTCAACAGTAAAACTGAAGAAGAATTATCAAGTTGGGGAAGTGATGGAATTAAAAGGAAAAAGAGCAGTTGTAAAAGTGGGACAGATACCTATGAGTATTGAAATAGAAGATTTGATTGTGGTGGAGAAATTACCTGAAGAAGATAATACCAAAAAAAGAAAGTCATGATAGTAGATGATTTAGCCTTATCGAGCAAGTATGCTTCTTTGCATCCAAGATTCAAAGCTGCATTTGATTTTTTAAATACGCAACCATTGGAAAATCTTTCCTTAGGTAAACATACAATTGATGGAGAAAATATTTTTGCTATTGTGGTAAATGAGGAAGCTGTTCCGATGTTGGAATCTACCTCACAATTTGAATGTCATAACCAATACATCGATATTCAATATGTTTTTGGAGGTGTTGAAACCATTGGATATAAACAAAGAGCAACCTGTGTAGAACCTAGAGGAGAATACAATGCAGAAAAGGATGTTTTGTTTTTTGAAGATGCTCCTGATTTCTTTTTCAAACTATATCCTGGACAATTTGGCATCTATTTCCCAGATGATGTTCATGCACCGATGATTGGTGAGGGAAAAATTAGAAAAGTGGTTATAAAAGTACTTTTTCAATAGTTTGGCACTATATTTGATGTTACAACATTAATTAATTCTATTTTATGTCAGTTAAGCAAGTAGAAATGGTTTTAGCTCCAAGAGAGCCCCATTATGTAGGTGATGGATTTAGAGTTCATAATTATATCCCAAGTGGATATGGATTGACTATGCAAAGAATGGATCCCTTCATTATGTTGGATTATGCATCTAAGTTTCATTTTCCGCCAAGTCCCTATAAACCAAAAGGGGTGGGTGTGCATCCGCACAGAGGATTTGAAACAGTAACCATTGCCTATAAAGGAAGTGTTGCCCATCATGATAGTGGCGGAGGGGGTGGTGTGATTGAAGAAGGGGATGTTCAATGGATGACTGCTGCAAGTGGAGTTTTACATAAAGAATATCATTCAGAAAGTTTTAGTCAAACTGGAGGTGATTTTCAAATGGTACAATTGTGGGTGAATTTACCTGCAAAGCATAAAATGAATAATCCTTCCTATCAGGCAATTCAAAATAATTTAATGCCTAAAATACAAGTAGAGGGTGGATTGATTGAAGTGATTGCTGGTGAGTTCAATAGTCATAAAGGGGCAGCTTCAACTTTTTCACCAGTACATTTAATGAATGCAAAGTTAAATAAGGGTGGTACAGCATCTTTAAGTTTTCCTGCAAATTATAATACAGCTTTAATTGTGATTGAAGGAGAAGTGAAAGTGAATGGAACAGAAGAAGTTCCTTTGGATCATTTTGTTTTGATGGCAAATGATGGAGAAGATTTTTCAATTACTGCTTCTGTTGATAGCGTTGTATTAGTATTATCTGGAGAACCTTTGAAAGAACCTATTGCAGCACATGGCCCATTTGTAATGAATACAAGAGAAGAAATTATGCAAGCTTTCCAAGATTATGAATTAGGGAAGTTTGGTGTGTTGGAGGATTAAAGGATGGCTGTCGCTACGCTCCAGTTTTGGATTAGCTCCCTTCGGTCGCTGATCCAAAGTGGGAGGCTACAACCAGCATTCAAAAACCCTGGCTTCGCCAGTAGTTTTTTTATTTTCTTCCCCTCACTCAAGCTAGCTTGGTTCGGGTAGAAAACAAAAAAACCACGATAAATCGTGGTTTTTGAATGTTGGCTGGCGGAGAGAGAGGGATTCGAACCCCCGGACCTGTTACAGTCAACAGTTTTCAAGACTGCCGCATTCGACCGCTCTGCCATCTCTCCGCGGCAAATGTAGGGCAGGAAACCCAATTATGCAAAAAATAATGCCTTTTTATTACATGAACGACTGATGCTAATTAGTTGAGTACCATGTATCTTTACAAAAATTGACTGAGTGAAAGAATTAGCGGCATTAAACCCATTTTTTTGGAAATATAGATTCCGTTTTTTTGCTGGAATATTCTTGGTAATTGCTACCAACTATTTAGCGGTTTTAGCACCTCAGATTACAGGTTATGTGGTTGGGCTGGTTCAAGAGAAACTTCCAGGTGGTAAACCAACGACTCCCATTCAACCCGATTTGATCATTAGTGGAATAATGGGTTTAAGTGATTATTTCAAATTTAGCTTTGGATGGTTGATTACTTTTTGCAGTGTTACCATCTTAATCTTAGCAATCATTAGAGGAGTGTTTATGTTCTTTATGCGTCAAACTATTATTGTAATGAGTAGACATATTGAATATGATCAAAAAAACCAGGTATATGAACATTATCAAAAATTAGATACTGAATTTTACAAAACACATAGTACGGGAGATTTAATGAGTAGAATAACGGAGGATGTGAGTAGAGTAAGAATGTATACTGGCCCTTCCTTGATGTATTTAATCAATTTGGTATCTCTCATTGGATTCTGTTTATACAATATGTTTACTAAAGATGTAAGATTAAGTTTGTATGTACTAGCGCCATTGCCCATCTTGGCAGTCACTATTTATATTGTGAATAGTATCATCAATAAAAAAAGTGAAGAAATACAAGGAGAACTATCTGATTTAACCACCAATGCGCAAGAATCTTATTCTGGGATTAGAGTTATTAAATCTTTTGTTCAAGAAAAAGCGATGTTAGGTTTCTTTAAAACCAATAGTGAGTTGTACAGAAAAAATGCCACTAGTTTAGCGATGGTGGAAGCTTTTTATACACCTACTATGTCTTTAATGATAGGCATTAGTACTTTACTTACAATTTATTTAGGAGGGTTACAAGCCATTGAAGATCCTAGTAAAGTTGGAACGGTGATTGAGTTTGTGATATATATCAATATGTTAACTTTCCCAGTAAGTGCCATAGGTTGGACAGCTAGTATGATTCAAAGAGCTGCTGCATCTCAAAAAAGATTGAATGAATTTTTATCTATACAACCCATTATTACACAGAATAAACAAAGCCATTTACAACCAACTAATGGCGATATTCAATTCAAGGATGTTTGTTTTACTTACCCTCATTCGGGTGTTAATGCAATAAGTGATTTTAATTTACATATTCCTGCAGGAACTAAATTGCTAGTGCTTGGTAAAACGGGTTCTGGAAAATCTACTATTGCACAGTTATTAACAAGGATGTATCAGGTCGATAAAGGTCAAATTACTATTGATGGTAATTTGATTAATGAAATGAATATACAATCATTGAGAACTGCTATTGGGTATGTTCAACAAGATGTATTTTTATTTAGTGATAGTATTGAAAATAATATTCATTTTGGATTACAAGACATATTACAAGAAACAGATTTGATTGATGCAGCCCATACGGCACATGTGAAACACGAAATTGAAAATCTTCCTCAGGCTTTCAAAACTTTAGTAGGAGAAAGGGGAACTACTTTAAGTGGAGGTCAAAAACAAAGAGTAGCTATTGCAAGAGCATTAATAAAGAGACCCTCTATTTTTATTTTTGATGATTGTTTAAGTGCTGTTGATGCCCAAACAGAACAAACAATTTTACAGAACTTTAAAAATTATATCGAGCATAAAACCACTATCATGATTACCCATAGAATTTTCTTTGGTTTTAATTTTGATTTGATCATTTATTTAGAGGATGGTAAAATTGCAGAAATGGGTACACACGAACTATTGTTAGCAAAAAATGGATTGTACGCTGAATTATACCATAGTCAACAATCCCAAGCCTCCAACTAGCAGGTTTTTCCCCACCTTATTCATATTTAGGTTATTTTTTTTAGTTTTTCGTAATATTTTAATATTTTAGACATATAAAGTAAAAATTAAAATTAGAGAGACTGTGAATTACGACAACAACGAGAAAAAGCAAGAGAGTGTATATAGTACTCGTATTCGTGCTGGAAAAAGAAGAACTTATTTCTTTGATGTAAGAGCCACACGTGCCAATGATTATTTTTTAACGATTACAGAAAGTAGAAAGCGTTTTGATGATAATGGTTATGATCGTCATAAGGTTTTCTTATATAAAGAAGATTTCAATAAATTCTTGAAGGCTTTAACTGAAGCTTTAGATTTTGTAAAGACTGATTTAATGCCAGATTTTGATTTCGATGCATTTAATCACGAAGAAGAGAACGCGACAGCGTTCGATGAAAAAGCGTCAGCGTTCGATGGAACAGCGACAGCGTTCGATAAGGCAATTTCGGTAGCTGCTCCTCAACAAGTTGCTACACCTCATGTTGAAGAAGTTCCAGATATCGATCCTGAAACAATTACTGAGAAAAAACCTTTAGAAGCTAGAGATACTCCTGCAAGTGCTGGAGATAACTTGAGTGGGGAAGAAGTAGATAAGTGGTAGTCTAATTAGAAGAATTAGTTTCTACAAATTTTTAACCATCCAAATATCACAACCACAATGGCCACTATTGCCTAATGGTTGATGTATTCTTTTGAAACCAACATTTTCATATATAGTCACTGCTTTGGAAAGCTCAGGCATAGACTCTAGATACACTTGTGTGTAACCGTTTTCTTTTGCCCATTGCATAGCAGTATTTAATAATTGTTTTCCAAGACCTGTACCTCTTGCGTCTTTATGTAAATATAATTTTACCAATTCACAGGTTCCATTTGGTAAATTTTCAGTTGGAAAGATTCCAGCACCACCTACCACGTTATTATCAATTGTTGCGATATAATAATAAGAGCCAGGTGTGTTATTAAATAACTCAAATAAAGCATCTGTGGTTGGATCAAAATAAACTGTTCCAGGTTTATTCGCACCAAACTCTTCTAATGCACCACGGATGACTTTGGCCAAATCAATATTATCTTTTGGTTCGATGGGTCTTATTTGGATAGTTGGGTTCATTTATTTCCAAGCTTTATATTGGTTAATTAAACCGTTGGTTGAACTATCATGGCCTTTCACAGTATCATTATTTCCTAATTCAGGTAAAATCTTATTGGCTAATTGTTTACCCAATTCAACTCCCCATTGATCATAACTAAAAATATTCCAAATAACGCCTTGAGTGAAAATTTTATGTTCGTAACATGCAATCAAGAAACCAAGGGTTTCTGGAGTAATTTTTTCTATCAAGAATGAATTGGTTGGTTTATTGCCAGTAAATACTTTGAAAGGCGCTAAGAATTCAATTTCTTTTTCAGATTTATTGGCTGCTTTTAATTCAGCAACTACTTCAGCATGTGTCTTGCCATTTAAAAGGGCTTCTGTTTGCGCAAAATAATTACTTAATAATTTATCGTGATGATCCCCAATAGGGTTATGACTTTTTGCTGGAGCAATAAAATCACATGGGATCATTAAAGTGCCTTGATGTATTAATTGGTAAAAAGCGTGTTGACCATTGGTACCAGGTTCTCCCCAAATAACTGGGCCTGTTGCATAATTCACTGCAGTCCCTTTTCTATCGATGTATTTACCATTGCTCTCCATGTTTCCTTGTTGAAAATAGGCGGCAAATCGATGCATATATTGATCATAAGGTAAGATTGCTTCACTTTGAGCTCCAAAGAAATTAGTGTACCAGATTCCCAATAATGCCATGATGACTGGAATATTTTTTTCTAATTTCTCTGTTTTAAAATGATTATCTGCTTGATGAGCACCTTTTAATAAAGCTTCAAAATGATCATAGCCAATGGTTAAAGCTATTGATAATCCAATAGCACTCCATAAAGAATATCTTCCTCCAACCCAATCCCAAAATTCAAACATATTATTACTACTAATGCCAAAAGCATTTACCGCTTTTTCATTCGTACTCAATGCCACAAAGTGTGTTGCGATATGTGCTTCATCTTTTGCATGTTCCAAAAACCAATTTCTTGCAGTATGCGCATTGGTCATGGTTTCTTGTGTAGTAAATGTTTTAGAAGCAATTAAAAATAAAGTTTCTTCTGGATGAACTTTTTTTAAGGTCTCTGCAATGTGTGTTCCGTCCACATTACTTACAAAATGTACTTGAATACCATCTACCCAATAAGGTTTTAAAGCTTCCGTAACCATTACAGGGCCTAAATCACTACCACCAATGCCAATGTTTACAATAGACGTTATTTTTTTGCCTGTATATCCTTTATGTGTTCCACTATGAATGGAGTTACAAAAAGTCTTCATTTGTTGTAATACTTTTCTTATTTCAGGCATGATATCAGCTCCATCCACTTCTATAGAACTATCCGAAAAATTTCTTAAAGCAGTATGTAATACAGCGCGATTTTCTGTTTCATTGATCGCCTTGCCTTCAAATTGAGCCTTAATTGACTTTTCTAATGAACATTCTTTTGCTAATTGAAATAATAATTGCAATGTTTTGTCTGTGATGATATTTTTTGAATAATCAAAAAGTATATTACCAGTATTAATAGCATATTTATTAAATCTATCTGTATCTGCTGTAAATAAGTCTTTCATGTGTTTGCGACTCATCTCTTCTTCGTGATGTTTTTTTAAAACAAACCATGCTTGAGTCGTTGTTGGATTAATTCTTTCTAACATATTCCTTCTTTATTTTCTTACTTTATAATTGCTTTATTATTTGTATGGTATCCTGAATGTTATCTGATGTAATATCCAAATGAGTTACAAATCGAATTTGAGTAGGGGACATAGCCATCGCAAAAACGCCCTTCTCTTTTAATTGGTGCGCAATTTGGTGAGCTGTGTTAGGGCCTTTAATATTCGCGATCACAATATTGGTCTCCACTTCTAAAATTGAAGAAACAAAAGATGTTTGCATTAAAGCATCTCTAATCAAAAGTGCATTAGCATGATCAATGGTTAATCTGTCAATATTATTTTCGAGTGCATACATACATGCTGCGGCTAATGAGCCTGCTTGTCTCATTCCACCACCCAAAACCTTTCTCCATCTTCTTGCTTTTTTAATAAATGCTGCAGAGCCAATCAAAACGCTACCAACAGGTGCTCCTAATCCTTTGCTCAAACAAATCGAAATAGAATCAAATACCTTACCATAGTTCAATGGATCTTCTTTTTTATGAACAATGGCATTAAATAATCTAGCACCATCCAAATGTAATTGAAGGTTATGCTTGGTAGCCACTTCTTTTATTTGAATAAATTCATTAAAATCATAACATGCGCCGCCGCCTCTATTAGTAGTATTTTCTAAACTAATTAATCTACTAATAGGTTTATGAACGTCTTCAGGATTGATGGCCGCTACAACCTGCGCTGCAGTTAATCTACCTCTGTTACCTTGTAATAATTTAACGGAACATCCAGCATTAAATGCAATCCCGCCACCTTCGTATTGATACACATGAGATAATTCTTCACAAATAACTTCGTCTCCTGCTTGGGTATGTGTTTTAATGGCTACCTGATTGGTCATAGTGCCACTGGGGCAAAATAGTCCTGCCTCCATCCCGAACATTTCAGATATAAATTTCTCTAATGTGTTGATGCTAGGGTCTTCCATAAAAACATCATCTCCAACAGGGGCCTGATGCATTCTTTCAAGCATTTCTTTAGAAGGGCGGGTAACGGTATCTGATCTGTAATCAATCATGTGGCGAAGATAAAAAAAGGGGGGCATAATGCCCCAAATATTCAACAAAAAAGGGCCTAAATGGGGGTAAAATTCTAGTAATTGGGGTTTGGCCTATTAATTTGTCTAATTACTTGAAAAATAGTACCTTTGCAGACTGACAATACTATACTATTTTAGTATTTTAGTCGTTATCCATATATAAATAAATTCTTTGCATGAGGCAGCTTAAAATTGCTACACAGATTACCAACAGAGATTCTCAAGCGGTAGAAAAATACTTACAAGAGATTTCTAAGATTTCCATGATCAATCCAGAGGAAGAAACCACTTTAGCGCAACGCATTAAAATGGGTGACCAAAGAGCATTGGACAAATTGGTGCAAGCCAACTTACGTTTCGTTGTTTCTGTTGCTAAACAATACCAACACCAAGGTTTATCTTTATCTGATTTAATCAATGAGGGAAATTTAGGATTAATAAAAGCAGCACAAAGATTTGATGAAACCAAGGGTTTCAAATTTATCTCTTATGCTGTATGGTGGATTCGTCAATCTATTTTACAAGCTTTGGCTGAACAAGGTCGTTTGGTACGTTTGCCACAAAATAAAATTGGTACCTATAACAAAGCCAACAAAGCATATATGGCATTTGAACAAGAACATGAGCGTGAACCTTCAACAGAAGAATTAGCTGGTATCTTGGAAATGTCTGAAACTGAGATCAATAATATCTTTCAATCAAATACAAGACACACTTCTTTAGATGCTCCTGTTCATGAAGCGGAAGACGTTGCAATGGGTGACTTATTAGAAGGCGGCTCTGATACGGATGAAGATGTAATGAAAGATTCATTAAGAGAAGAGATTCGTCGTGTATTAAAATCTTTGAGTCCAAGAGAAGCAGAAATTGTGAATGCTTATTTTGGATTAGATGGTGAAAATGGAGTTACTATTGAACAAATTGGTATTAAATACGATTTAACCAAGGAAAGAATTAGACAAATTAAAGAGCGTGCTATTAAGCGTTTACAAAAAGCGAGATATAGCAATGCACTTAAAGCTTATTTGGGCTAATCAATCAATAAATTTTTAAAGCCCCAGCAAGTTAATTTGTCGGGGCTTTTTTTTAAAGCAATCATTATGGAATCAGAAAAAGTATCAATATTAATTATAGGTTCAGGCCCTGCTGGATATACTGCTGCAATTTATGCGGCAAGAGCCAATATGAAACCATTATTATATCAAGGTATTCAACCTGGTGGTCAATTAACTATTACTACTGAAGTAGAAAACTATCCTGGTTTCCCAGATGGGATACAAGGCCCAGAAATGATGGTGCATTTTGAAAAACAAGCCGCAAGAATGGGTACTGATATTAGATATGGTTTAGCTACTAAAGTAGATTTTTCTTGCAGTCCTAAAAAAGTTTGGATTGATGATGAAAAATTAATTGAAGCTGATGCGGTAATTATTTCTACTGGTGCTAGTGCTAAATGGTTAGGATTACCAAGTGAAGAAAGATTGAATGGATTTGGTGTAAGTGCATGTGCTGTATGTGATGGCTTCTTTTTTAAAGGAAAAGAAGTTGCCATTGTAGGCGCTGGTGATACTGCAGCTGAAGAAGCACATTATTTATCAAAAATGTGTACTACGGTGCATATGTTTGTTCGTAAAGATCAAATGAGAGCAAGTAAAGTAATGCAAGATAGAGTGTTGAATACGCCTAATATTAAAGTGTATTTTAATACGGAAACAGAAGAAATATTGGGAGAAAAAACTGTTCAAGGAGTAAGAGTTAAAAATACTAAAGAAGGAACTACGCAAGAAATTCCAGTGAGTGCGTTTTTCGTAGCCATTGGGCATCAACCTAATTCTGATATTTTCAAACCATTCTTAACAATGGACGAAACTGGATATATCCAAACAGAACCTGGTACTACAAAAACTTCTGTAGAAGGTGTTTTTGCAGCTGGTGATGTGCAAGATAAAAACTATCGTCAAGCTGTTACAGCTGCAGGAAGCGGTTGTATGGCAGCTTTAGATGCAGAAAGATATCTAACTGCAAAAGGGCATTAATCTTATGAAAATCTATTTAACAGATTTAGAATTTTTTGGTTTTCATGGTTTGTATGAAGCTGAAAAGAAAATCGGTAATAGATTCAAACTTGATATTGTCATAGATTTTACCCCGCCCGTAAAAAGAGTGGAACATATCGATCAAACAATAGATTATGTTCAAGTTTATAGGCAAGTGCAATTGATCATGGATCAGCCAACTCCTTTATTGGAAACATTGGTAGATAAAATTGCTTCACAAATTTTATCAGAGCACTTCATGTCAGATAAAGTTTTTGTAAAAATTACCAAGCAGCAACTTTACATTCCATCTTTTGAAGGGATTACTTCTGTTTCAATTGAAAAAAGTAGAGAATAATTTTATATTTTCAAAGTTTTCCATCTCATTGATTTGATATATAAGTAAGATGGGATTAAAAGACTAATCCAATAAATAATTTCACACATCCAGCCAATGGTAATAGGTAATTGGTAGTATTCAATTGTTAAGTAACAGTAAATGATATAAATAATGATTGCTACAAATTCAATGGCTAAATTGATGGATGAATTTCCAGTTCCAGTTACCGCATTCAGCCAAACTGTTGCAATAGACATCAATAATAAAGCTACTGAAACAACTCTTAATACAGGAATGCCTTCTTGCATAAAATCCTCGCCTTGTCCATAAATGGATAAAAAGGGTCTTGCGAATATATTCAACAACAAAAATATAATGACAGCAAATCCAAGACTCCATTTCATAATTTTAACAATTAAGGGAATAACTTTTTCTTGCATGTTTTGACCAATGATATTACTTACCATTGTATTAGAAGTTGCTGCAAAAGCCCAAGTAAAACTGCCAAAAAATCCAAATATATTTCTCATAGAATTAGATACAGCTAATGATTGCTCTCCTCTGTGTTCAATGAGAATATAAAAAAACTCCCAGCTAATTATACTAATCATATACTGAGCCATAATGGGCATGGACTGAACCATGATCAATTTCACATAATCCCATTTAAAACTAAAATTCTTGAATAATTCAAATCGTTCACCAATTTTTTGGTAATGAATTACTAAATATATCACTAATAAGCCCATAGCTTCTGCAATAATAGACGCGTATGCAGCACCATTAATTCCAAAAGCGACAAAACCAAAATGACCAAAAATTAAAGCGTAGTCAAAGAAAATATTAAACACTGCTTCTGTTGCAGTCCCAACGATTAAGAATTTACTTTGATTGGTACCAACGAGTAAGGCATTGCGCATTTGATAAATAAACAAGAAAGGGATTCCCCATATTCTAATTTTTAAAAACTCGATCACTATATTGGCTCTATCTGCATCTTGTAAAAGTGCATGAAAAATACTAGGTGCAATCAAATAGGTAAAACTGATACCAAAAATCGATAAGAATAAGGAAATAAGTACCCCTTGGGAAAACAATGTACCTATTTCATCTATTCTATTTTCGCCTGCTCTTCTTGAAATTAATGCTTGTAAACCGTTGTTCAACCCTTGGCCCATTACGCCAAAAATGAGATAATAGACGCCTGTAATTCCTCCAATGGCAAGGGCTTTTTTACTTAAAGCCCCCAGAAAAATATTATTGATTACAAAATTGATTTGAGGAACTAGGATAGCCAAGGCAATAGGCAATGAAATGGCTAATATTTGCTTACTGCTAATATTAACCTGTAAGGATGGGGTAGATGCGGAATAACTCATATATATTTACAAATCTACAATTAGTTTTAGTAAAGAACTGCCTCTTTTTTTATATCATTGCATAAGATTTTACACCATGGCAAAGAAGAAAATTGGTATTTACGGAACTTTAGAAAGTACAGCTAATCATAAAGTAGAAGATTTATACATCATTGTAGATCATCAATCTATTCATTTTTCTGTTAAAAATATTGAATCTAAAAAATACGTTTCTTTTGAATCTTTTGTGAATGGTTCGGATGTAAATGGTTTTGCACAACTATTAGCTTATTTGCAAAATAATTCTAAATTAATACATGCCATTTACCATCAAGTTCATTTTGTAATGAATAATTCAAGTGTTTTAATTTCAAAAGAGCAGAAAATAAAGGATAATACCATTTATCAAAACGAATTTAATATGATATTTGGTAATCAAACAGATCAAGAATTAATGGTGAGTTCTTTTCAAAACAATCAAGTTTTAATTTCCTCTATACCAGATGTATACCAGACCTTATTAACTAGAGCTTTTCCTACGGGGAAATGGATGCATTATGTGAATGCTATTATAAATGATGCTATTGATGATGGAGTTTACATTTATTTTTTTGAATCTTATTATATTGTTTTAATCATTCATCATCAGTCTGTTCAATTTTTGAAATATTTTGAAGAAGCTGAAGATGCGCAAAATGTTTATAATATTTTAAATATTTGCAAGCATATACATTTTGATCCAAATGCATCAAGTTTATATTTAAAAGGGTATCATGCTGAATATAATCAATGGGCGGTTGAATTAGGTAATTATTTTAATAAAGCAATGATTGAACAAGCTCCAGAAGGTTATGGGGATCATTTTGCCACTTATTTTATTTTTTAATGAGAATTATATCTGGAAAATATGGAGGCCGTAGAATTCATCCTCCAACCAATATGCCTTATACAAGACCTACTACGGATATTGCCAAAGAAGGTTTATTTAATATTTTACATACCAGGGTTTCTATTGAAGATGCCAATACGCTGGATTTATTTGGTGGTACTGGTTGCATCAGTTATGAACTTGCTTCTAGAGGAGCTACTCATTTAACTATTGTTGAAAAAGATGGGGCGATGGTAGATTTTATCAAGAAAAATGTGGACATGTTGAAAATAGAAAATGTTCAGTTATTAAGAATGGATGTTTTTCAGTTTTTAAATACTTGTAATAATCAATATGATGTAATTTTTGCTGGGCCGCCATATGCTTTAAATACGATTGATGATCTTCCCAAAATAATTGTACAAAGAAGATTAATTGCTCCAGAAGGTTTTTTTGTACTGGAACATACTCCTAGAAATAATTATGAAAAATTTGAAGGTTTTCAATTTTCTAGAAATTATGGTTCAACTATTTTTAGTTTTTTTCAATGTATTGAATAATAACAAAATGCACAATAAATGATTTTAAAATCAGCAGCGAGAAAAGCATTATTGGCAAAAAGACAAGCGCTTACCGAAGCTGACTGCATTAAATTAGATGACTTATTACTTATTCAGTTACAAAAACTTGATTGGTCAACAACAAATATATTAGGTTGTTTTTATCCATCGGAAAATCATGCCGAACCCAATACTTTTCTATTCATCAAATACTTGAAGTATTGTATACCTCATCTTACTGTTGCATATCCTATTATCAATGACAAAGACTTTTCCATGGAATTTTACCAGGAAACAGCAGAACTTTCTGTAAATAAATGGGGGATACATGAACCTCTTCCAAAGCAACTTATTCATCCCGATCAATTGGATTCATTTATGGTACCCTTGATTGGATTTGATCTTTCTGGTCAAAGAATAGGATTTGGCAAAGGGTATTATGATCGATATTTTGCTAGATTAACAAAACCTGTCAAAAGAATTGGCATATCTTATTTTGAACCCCTTGCTAAATTAGAAGATACCCATCAATTTGATGTACCTTTGTCTCATTGCATTACGCCTTGGAACATTTATGAATTTTAACAACCTTTTTTTAAAATCTTTTCGAGTTTTACTTTTACCCTTTGCTGTTTTATATGGTTGGATCGTGGCATGCAGAAATTGGATGTTCCAGAAACAATATTTAAAGTCAGTAAGGTTTAATGTACCTATGATTTGTATTGGAAATTTATCGATGGGCGGAACTGGTAAGTCTCCCATGGTAGAACATTTATTATCCATTTTATCGGATGATTATAAAATGGCTACACTAAGTAGGGGATATAAAAGAAAAACAAAAGGGTATGCTTTAGCAAATGAGCAAACCACTGCTCTGGAAATAGGTGACGAGCCCATGCAGTTTCATATAAAATTTCCCAATGTTGCAGTAGCTGTATGTGAAAGAAGAATTGAAGCTATTCCTCAATTGATTCAAGACGTCCCCAATTTACAGGCTATTATTTTAGATGATGCATATCAACACAGAGAGATTCTTGCTGATTTTAATATCTTATTGACAGATTATAATAATCTTTATACGGATGACTTTTTTATTCCAACAGGTGACCTTAGAGATGAAAGAAAATCTGCAAAAAGAGCCAGTATCATTGTGGTGACTAAATGTCCCAAAGATTTATCAGAAGCTGAAAGAAATGAAATCGTAGAAAAATTATATCCAGAACAACATCAAAGTGTTTTTTTTACTGCAATAGAATATGAAACTCCTTATCATATTTATCATCCTTCTGATCAGTGGATTTTAACCATGAGAGATGAGGTATTATTGGTATGTGGTATTGCAAATCCATTGCCTTTAAAAAATTACTTACACGAACATACGCATACATATTATCAATTAACCTATAGCGATCATCATATATTTTCTATAGAAGATTTACAAGAGATCAAACAAAAGTTTGAAGAAATTCAAGCCAAGAATAAATTAATTTTAACAACAGAAAAAGATGCTGTTAGATTAGTAAAATATACGGAGGAATTACATGATATCCCTTTATATGTTTTACCTATTAAACCCATTTTTTTATTTGATGCTGAACCCATATTCAATCAACTAGTGATGGATTATGTAGCACAATTTTATACAAACAACAATGGGAAAGAAAGAGAAAAGTTCTAGACATAAAAAAACAACTACCAAACAAACTAATTTGGCTGCAACTTATCAAGGGGTATTGGATATTGCCAAATCCGGAATGGGTTTTGTGATGGTGCCTAATATGGAAAATGACATTTTAGTTTTTCCTACAGATTTTAATACAGCTTTAAAAGGAGATGAAGTTAGGGTAAAGATTACCAAAATTAGACAGGGTACTGGTAAGAAAGAAGGTAAGATTTTAGAGGTAATTAAAAGAAAGCAGGTTTCATTTGCTGGAGTAATGCAAGTAAGCGAAAGGCATGCTTTCTTCATTCCGAACACTATTACCCCCATGCCTGATATCTATATACCATTGAATAAATTAAATGGCGCAAAAGACAAAGACAGGGTAATTGTTCAATTGACTACTTGGGATAAAGCCAGTAAAAAACCTGAAGGGGAAGTATTAGAGATATTTACTGCTGAACAAGAGAACGATCAAGCAATGAAATCTATTGTTGCAGAAGCTGGATTTAATTTACAGTTTAGCAAAGAAGTAATGGATTTTGCCAATCAACTAAATGCAGATTTAACCCCTGAAGAAATTGCCACTAGAAAGGATTATCGAAAAGTATTAACATTTACGATAGATCCAGTAGATGCTAAAGATTTTGATGATGCTATTTCTTTTCAAAAATTAGCTAATGGAAATATAGAAATTGGTGTACATATTGCGGATGTATCCCATTATGTTCAACCAGGAACTGCAGTTGACCAGGAAGCATATGATAGAGCTACTTCTGTTTATTTACCAGATAGGGTGTATCCCATGTTACCTGAAAAAATATCTAATGAATTATGTTCTTTGAGACCTCATGAAGAAAAATTAACTTTTTCCGCTTGTTTTGATTTAGATGCCTCTAATCAAGTGGTGCATACTTGGTATGGTAAAACGATTATCTATTCAGATAGAAGATTTACTTATGAACAAGTTCAAGAAATTATTGAAACAAAACAAGGAGATCATTCAGATGTTATTTTATGGTTGGCTGACTATACACAAAGCTTGAGAAAAAAACGTTTTGAAAATGGTGCAATTAATTTTTCTTCTCAAGAAGTACGATTTACATTAGATGAAAAAGGTAAGCCAACTGGCATAACCGTTAAAGAAAGTAAAGCCTCTCATCAATTGATTGAAGAATTGATGTTAAAAGCCAATCAATTGATTGCTGAAAAAATGGGAAAGATTAAAATAAAATCTGAGGTTTTACCTTTTCCTTATAGAGTTCACGATCAACCCAATGAAGAAAAATTAGCTCCATTTGTATCATTTGCTTTATCACATGGATATCCATTTGATTTGAGTACTCCAGAAAAAATTGCACAAAGTTTTAATAATTTAATGTTGTCAGCACATGGAAAACCTGAACAGCATGTATTGGAACAATTAGGAATTAGAACTATGGCTAAAGCTGTATATACCACCAATAATATTGGGCATTATGGTTTAGGTTTTGAATATTATTGTCATTTTACTTCACCTATTAGAAGATATCCTGATGTATTGGTTCATAGAATTGTTCAAAGTGTTTTAATGGGTCGACCAATAAATGATAGTGGTTTAGAAGAAAAATGTGTGCATTGTAGTGAGCGAGAAAGAGCAGCCATGGAAGCTGAACGCGCATCCAATAAATACAAACAAGTTGAATTCATGCGTGATTATGTTGGTCAAGTGTTTGAAGGTGTCATTAGTGGTGTTTCAAGTTTTGGTTTCTGGGTAGAGACTGTTGAACACAAATGTGAAGGCTTGGTCAATATCACTAGTTTATCTAGAATAGATGATTTTAGACATGTTGAATCAAGCTATTCTTTAGTGGGAAGAAGATCAGGAAGAAAATTCAGTATGGGAGATAAAATCACGATTCGTGTGGTTTCTGCAAATTTAGATAAAAGACAAATTGATTATGAATGGGAACCTAATTCCGCTTCATAAAACTCAATTCCTTCTTCTTTTAATTTTGCTAATATTGGCTGATAAAGTGCTGGTATAGTAGGGATATGCAATCCAGTAAGTTTCAATTCACCATTTAAATAAGCTTCTGCTGCAATCGCTAATGGTAATCCAACTGTTGTTGCCATAGCGGTATGTTCATTATTTGTACCAGTCAATACCAAACTACTTTGTACTGAATATTTTTTTCCTTGCAATGTATAATCCACTTCGTGCATCATTACTACTGCGTCTTTATCAGTTTTATTTAAAGACCATTTAGTTTCCAAAATCCATTGAAGTACTGAAGCGTTGGTTAAACAAGCATCAGGAATAGTATCATTGGTATTGAATGCCAAAAATTCAAATTGGTTTTTGATCAATGGATCTTGTTGAATTGTATCCCAAATTGATTTTACTTTTTTTGAATTCAATTGATGCTGAAACCAATCTGCAATCGTATTCATTGGTTTTTCAAATTCCTCCTCATTGGTCAATCCCATTTGAACAATAGCATTCCAACCTTTGGAAAAAGAGGGGTGTCTTAAGGTAGTTCTAATAAAATTTTGTACACCTTCTAATTGATATGTATTGATATAGCTTAAAGAATCCCTATTTGGATAATAGGATAGTTGCCCCCAATTGGGAACGCTTATTACTGCACAATTTTCAAATATGGAAGGATATGGAACATGTTTCTCCAAGCCATTTTCAAGGTAAACTGCACCAGCTTTACCTGCTAAAATGATATTTCTTGGATTCCAACTAATTTTATAATGCCAAGGATTGGTATCTGACTCTGGGGCAATTAATCCCCCGCAATGGGATTTAAAACCCGTTATTTGCCCATTTTTTGATTTGATTCTATCTATGAGTTCCATGGCACTCATATGGTCTATTCCTGGATCTAAACCCATTTCACATAGAAAAAGCAAGCCTTGTTGTTTGATTTCTTGGGAGATAGATCGCATGGATTCATCTACATAAGAGGCTGTAAATAGGGCTTTACCCAATGATAAACAGTCTTTTGCAACTTCAAAATGTAAAAAAGCAGGTAGCATAGAGATTACCAAATCTGCTTTTTGTATCAATGCTTTTCTATCTTTTTCTCGGAGAATGTCTATTCCTACACTATGTCCATTTGGGGCATTTTTCCATTTTTTTGCAGCTAAATGAGCATCTGCATCTGCAAGTACCATATACCAATTATTTTGAACCAATTTTTTTTGTAAAAAATCGATTAAAACAGTAGCAGATTTACCTGCTCCAATGACCAAAATTTGCTTGCCCATTTTGTGATGTATAAGTCATTAAAAATCCATCACTTAAAGATAGTAAAAATGGCTCAAAAATGTGGATAAAACGGTGTAAAAAATACCCCAAATTTAAGGTCAAAAAATAGGGTAAAACTTATCTTCGTAGACGTCCGTATCTAGGCCCGTTTTGGGACTTAGTTTTTGGACGAATGAAACTACCAATATGGAAGAAAATTTGAACGATTCTATCGGCCCAGAACAAACCCAAGACAATGATCGTGTCATAAGGGTGAACATTGAAGAGCAAATGAAAACCTCCTATATCGACTATTCCATGTCGGTTATTGTAGGTCGTGCATTACCAGATGTAAGAGATGGTTTTAAACCAGTTCATCGTCGCGTTTTGTTTGCTATGCATGAGTTAGGTAATAACAGCAACAAGCCTTATAAAAAATCTGCCCGTATTGTCGGTGAAGTAATGGGTAAGTTTCACCCGCATGGCGACACTGCTATCTATGACACTTTGGTGCGTATGGCACAAGAATGGACCATGCGTTATAAGTTGGTAGATGGTCAAGGTAACTTCGGAAACCAAGATGGTGATCCACCAGCAGCAATGCGTTATACAGAAGCTCGTTTGCAAAGAATTTCTGAAGCAATGTTGGATGATTTGGAAAAAGAGACTGTTGATTTTCAACTAAATTTTGACGATAGTTTATCTGAGCCAAGTGTTTTACCTACCAGAATACCTCAATTATTAGTCAATGGTTCTTCAGGTATTGCAGTGGGTATGGCTACCAATATGTTGCCTCATAACTTAGGTGAAGTAGTGGATGGTTGTATTGCTTACATCAACAACAGAGATATTACGATCGAAGAATTAATCACATATGTGAAAGCACCTGATTTTCCAACAGGTGGTGTGATTTTTGGAATGGAAGGCGTGAAGCAAGGATTGATGACTGGTAGAGGAAGAGTTGTTTTGAGAGGAAAATGTAATGTTGAAACTAAAGCCAATGGAAGAGAATTAATTGTTATCAATGAAATTCCTTATCAAGTTAATCGTGATAATTTAACGGATAGAATTGGTCAATTAGTCAATGATAAAACGATTGAAGGTATTTCTCATGTGAATAATGAAAGTAACAAGCGTGAAGGTACACGTATCGTTATTGAATTGAGAAAAGATGCGGTTGCACAAGTGATCATCAACCAATTGTATAAATACACAGAACTTCAAACAAGTTATGGTATTAACAACGTTGCTCTAAGTAAGGGTAGACCAAGAATTTTAAACTTAAAAGACTTGATTTCAGAGTTTATTGAGTTTAGAATGGAGGTAGTCATTCGTCGTGCGCAATATGAATTAAGAAAAGCAGAAGAGCGTGCACATATCTTAGAAGGTTACTTAATTGCATTGGATCATTTAGATGAAGTAATTCGTTTAATTAGAAATTCAGCTAATCCAGATGCTGCAAAAGAAGCCTTAATCACAGCAGGATGGGGCATTTCAGAGATTCAAGCCAAGGCAATTTTAGAATTAAGATTGCAAAGATTAACTGGCATGGAGCGTGAAAAAATTAAAGAAGAATTCCAACAATTAATGAATTTAATTGCTTCTTTAAAAGAGTTATTAGGTAGCGAGCATTTAAGATATGAATTAATTAAAACGGAATTATTAGAAGTTAAAGATAAGTTTGGTGACGAGCGTAAAACAGAGATTCAATATTTAGCAGACGAAATGCGTATTGAAGATTTGATCGAAGAAGAAGATGTGGTAATTACTATTTCTCACTTGGGTTATATCAAGAGAACTTCTGTTTCTGAATACCGTCAACAAAAACGCGGTGGTAGAGGCGCAATTGGCTCTAAAACCAGAGAAGAAGATTATGTGGAGCATTTATTTATTGCTTCCACACATGATACGATGTTATTCTTTACCGAAAAAGGAAGATGTTTCTGGTTAAGAGTGTATGAAATAACTGAGGGAGAGAAAACAAGTAAGGGTAGAGCAATTCAAAACTTAATTCAAATACCTCCTGATGATAAAGTTAAAGCAATCATCGAAGTACGTAAGTTGGATGATAAGGATTATGTAAATAACCACTTTATTGTTTTATGTACTAAGAAGGGAATCATCAAGAAAACATGTTTGGAAGAATTCAGTCGTCCAAGAGTAAGTGGCGTAAATGCAATTACCATTAATGAAGGTGATGAATTGTTGGCAGCAAGATTAACGGACGGTAACAATGAAGTTATGATGGCTGTGAAATCGGGTAGAGCCATTCGTTTCCCTGAAGAAAAAGTAAGACCAACTGGTAGAGGTGCTATTGGTGTAGCAGGTATTGAAGTAGATGATGATGGCGATGAAGTAGTGGGTCTGGTATGTGTAAGCAAAGAAGACAAGGATAGAACCATTTTGGTGGTGAGCCAAAAAGGTTTCGGTAAAAGAACGCCCATTGACGAATATCGTATCACCAACAGAGGTGGTAAAGGCGTTAAAACCATCAATGTTACCGATAAAACAGGAGCTTTGGTTGGATTAATGGATGTATTGGATTCAGATGATTTGATGATTACCTGTAAATCTGGTGTAACCATTAGAACTAGTATTGTCGATATTCGTGAAGCAGGTAGAGCCACTCAAGGCGTGAAATTGATCCGTTTAGACGAAGAAGACGATATCGCAGCAACATCCATCATTGGTGATCAGGGAGAGGATGATGCTATTGCATCATCCGATGAAAGCACTCAGCAAGATCTTGAAGGAATAGATTCATCCGATGAAAGCACTCAGCCATCCGATGAAGAACCACAAAACACTGATGATTCTCAAACAAATACACCAGCGGAGTAGTCATTTAAGAAAAATTAAATAAATTTAACGGTACATAAACATAAAAATGCATATGAAAAATTTAATTGGAATTTTATTATTGATAATTGCTTTTCAAGTAAATGCTCAAGACTTTAATAAAGTAAAGACAAGTCTTATGATCAATCAATATGAATCTGCAAAAACAGAATATGATAAGATTGTCACTAAGAAACCTAACCTTGCTACTACAGCGGAAGCTTATTATTGGAAAACTAGAATCTATAGTGGATTTACAAAAGATCCCAAAAATACAACAGCGTTTGCAGATTTGAAAAATGCTATTGATGCTTATATTACAGCGGATGCTAGCACAAATTATGCAATAGCTAAAGAAAATGGGCCAGAACCATTTTTTGATTTATACCTAAATAATTTCAAAAAGGGGGTAGCTGCATTCAATGAAAAAAACTGGAAAGAAGCTTCATCTGAATTTGATCAAGCAGTAAAATACAGTGATATTATATTTACTCAAGGCTGGGCTTCCTCAAAACAAAAATTTGATACTACTTCATTAATGTATGCTGGATTTTCTAACCAAAATGCGAATAATGTAGATCAAACAATGATTTATTATAAGCGTTTGGTGGATGCTAAAATTAATACACCTGAATTACAGGATATTTATAAATACATTTTATTACAGTATGTAAATACAAAAGACAAAGCAAATTTCGAAGCTTTTTTAAAGGTAACTGAAGCAGCATATCCAGAAGAAAATTGGTTTGATTATAAATCAGAGTACATAGAAAAGAATTATACATTACAAGAGAAGATTAAATTATACGATGAATTAGTTGCAAATAATAGTATTTCTGAAGCGGAAAGTTTAATGTTTGGAGATGCATTTATATCAGCAAAAAGTGAAACAGAAACCAGTGAAAATAACGATTTGTACATCGCTAAGGCAGCAGATGCCTATCAAAAGGCTTATAGCTTAAATAATAAAAACTTCGCTGCTGCATTTAATGCTGGAATTGCCTATTACAATCAATTCACTTCATTAGAAGATAAAGTAAGTTCAAATATCAAAGCTTTGCAAAATTTGAACGCAAATAAGCCAGCTGCACCTAAAGATCCAAAAAAGAAATTGGCATTTGATGCTGCTTTCAAGGCACAGGTTGATTCAATTAAGAAATTGAATGTTGCTTTAGAAGCACCCATTAAAACCAATGTGGATGCTGCAATTGAATGGATTGAAAAAGCATTCAATGCTGTAAAAAATAAAGAAAAATTAGAAAGAGTAGAGAAGAATGTGGCTAGTAGATCGGTAGATTTTTTAGCAACATTATATCAATCAAAAAGAGATAAAGCAAGAGGGAAGGATCAAAAAGCATATGATGCATATGACCTTAAATTTAACGAATACGATCAATTACACGATAAGTACAATAATTAAATATTACCTCGTTTAATCCCTATAAATAAATAGCCCCATAATCGGGGCTATTTATTTTTTACTTAAGACAATTGAACTTTGTACATTAATCTCTTAAGACAACAGTTAATTTATAATTTTTAGTTTCATTAAAATCTACAGTAATATCTTCATTTCCAAATTTAAAGACAGCTTGAACAGGGAAGATGACATTTTGGAAAATATAAACATTCCTTTTTTGTTGATTCGTCCTTACAATCATTTCTTGAAAAGAGCCCTTATTAAATACATGATCTGTTAATGTGGGTTTTGGCATTTCCCCAGATAAGGTTGCTGAACCACCCGATACAGACTCTACACTAATTTCAATAATATTCCCACTTGGATTAGCTGGTTCATGAGTAACAGAAGCATTGCTAATCATGTAGGATTTACTAATTATTTTGTAAGGGAATTCATAAATACCAATGTATTGATCTTTTTTCCAATATCCTACAATGACATTGTCTTTTCCAGCCACCGCATTTTTTAAGGTGAGTTCACCATATCCGTCTTTTTTCCCTTTTTTAAAACTACCGTTGTATACATTTCCAGCAGTATCTGTTAAAACACCTTTGCCTTCAGGTTGTCCATTTTTTTGTTCACCTACATAGGTGGATTCTTTTTGTGTATTTGTTTGAGCTTCTAGGAAATTAAAATGCCCAATGAATAAGCAAGCTAAAAGGCATGCGATGGTTTTTTGTATCATGTTGTTTGAATTATTAGATCTATAAAGTAAAGTTAGTGTTTATGTAATTCAGTGAGATAGGTTATATACTTGAATTCAATAAATAATTTATTTAACATAATGTTAATTATAGGATAAATAATACTAATATTTTATTTGAGTTCATTGATTATAAAGAGATTAGTCATCACACTATTGTTTCTAATTAATCGTTATTGAATATAGATTGCTTGAGGAAAGATTAGTACATTTAAATACAAAACGATTCTTTCACTATACAGATTTAAATATCGATTGCTATGTCAAAACCAACATCAAGACGCCAATTTGTTCAAAATGCAAGTATGACTTCTTTGGCCATTGGACTAAGTCCAGCATTTATTAAAGCACAGTCCAGCACCAAAATGGATACCGTTAGAATTGGTATTATTGGCACTGGCTTTAGAGGTCAAAGTCATTTAGAGATGCTTTGCCAAAGAAAAGACACCAATATAGTAGCTTTTGCTGATCCAGATCCAAGAATGCTGGCTGATGCACAGAAGATATTAAATGACGCTGGTAGACCTGCTGCAATAGAATATAGCAAAGGCAATGAAAATTACATACAACTCTTACAACGTAATGATATTGATGCAGTTATCATTGCTACCCCTTGGGAATGGCATATCCCACAGGCATTAGAAGCTATTAAAAATGGCATTATTCCAGGTGTAGAAGTTTGTGGAGCGATCAAATTGACGGATTGCTGGGATATAGTAAATGCAAGTGAAAAATCAGGTATACCTGTCATGTGCCTTGAAAATGTGTGTTATAGAAGAGATGTAATGGCTGTATATAATATGGTAAGAAAAGGCATGTTTGGAGAGTTATTGCATTTACAAGGTGGTTATGAGCATGATTTAAGAGGTGTAAAATTCAATAGCGCCAACTCTGCAAGTAGTAGTTCGGGAGTGGAATTCGGTGATAAAGGATTTAGTGAAGCTGCTTGGAGAACCAATCACTCTTTATATAGAAACGGTGAATTGTACCCAACCCATGGTTTAGGCCCAGTAGCCATGATGACAGATATTAATAGAGGCAACCGTTTAACAAGACTTTCTTCAGTTGCCACTAAGGCTCGAGGTTTACATAAATATATAGTTGAACACCCCAAAGGCGGTGAAAATCACCCAAATGCGAAATTAAATTTCAAATTAGGTGACATCGTCACTACTCAATTACAAACTGCTAATGGAGAGACTATTTTATTGACACACGACACCAATTCTCCTCGTCCTTATAATTTAGGTTTCCGTGTTCAAGGTACCCAAGGACTTTGGCAAGATTTCCATGCAGGAGAATTTAGCGCTGGACACATATATATAGAGGGCATTTCAAAAAAGCCACACCAATGGGAAAATCCTGAGACCTATTTAAAAGAGCATGACCATCCTTTATGGAAGAAATATGAAGCAGATGCTGTTGGAGCTGGACATGGTGGAATGGACTTCTTTGTAGTGAATGCATTTATTGAGTGTATCAAGAGAAAAGTAAACTTCCCATTAGATGTATATGATTTAGCTACCTGGTATGCGGTGACTCCCCTTTCAGAAAAATCTATTGCCGAAAATGGTCAAGTGCAAGAAATCCCAGACTTTACCAAAGGAAAATGGAAAAATAGAAAAGCTGATTTCGCAATGAACCCAGATTATTAGGATTCATTTATTGAATGATTTGATTATATGCTTTTAATAAAGCAATCTGATTAATGGCCCGAACATAGTTCTGGCCATTATATTTTGCTCCATAATAGGCATCATTATTTAGATGATCTGTTAAGAACCTAAGAGCTTGCATATAGATCATAAAGCTTCCAGCAAATTCAAAATGCGCTTTCTCAAAAGAAGTGAGCAGATCTCCCATAGCCAATAAATACCCTTCCTTAATGGCTTCCCACCTACCCCTGTCTATTTGGATCAAATCAATGTTTTGTTCTTCTTCTGATACATTGGGTAAGTAGGTTCTACACATGTCTCCTACATCACTTATAAAATAGCCAGGCATCACCGTATCCAAATCAATAACACATATCACTTTTTCATTTTGATCAAATAATACATTGCTAATTTTGGTGTCATGATGTGTTACCCTTAAAATGGCATTTTTACTAGAGATAAAATTTTCATATTGCTCAACCAAAAATTGTTGTTCTTCTAAAAATTGGATGGCTTCCTTAGAGGATTCTATTCTTTCTTTATTTCCATATTGTATGGCAGATACAAATTGTTGATACCGTAAACTTAAATTATGAAAGTCTGGTAAAGTAATCTGAACCGCTTTGATTGGAAGATTAGAAAGTTTTGATGTAAATGTTCCAAATGCTTTAGCCGCTTCCTTAGCTTGTTCAGCCTTGCTTAAAACATCATAGGAAATTCCATTGAGATGTTCAAATGCTCTGTAGTATTTACCTTCCCAGAAATACAATGTGGTTCCTTCTTTATTGGGAACCAAATGTGTAAATAAATAATCGGGATGATGCATGCTCAAATAATCACTCATTAATTTGATATTATGATCTATTGCTTCTGGTGATTTAAATATTTGATGATTGACGGTTTGGAGAATGTACTGCTTTCCTTTTGATGTTTTAATGATATAAGTTGCATTGATCAAACCTTGATTCAATTGCTCATAATAAATTACATCCCAACCATAGATATCAAAAATTGCTTGCATATAGTGCTACTAAAGTACAAAAATTATAAGCAAATTGCTTATCTTCAAAATCTAATAGTATTTCAATGAAACCAATCAACAGAAGAGGATTTATACATTTAAGTAGTTTTGGATTAACCAGTTTTACCCTTCCTGGATTTATTAATAAATCAAATTTAATCAACAAGAAACCAATTGTAGTTTCTACATGGGATGCGGGTTTAAATGCCAATCTTGCTGCATGGAAAGTACTGTCTACTGGAGGCACAGCTTTAGACGCAGTAGAGCAAGGGGTGATGGTGACAGAAAATGAAATCAATTGTTGTGTTGGTTTAGGGGCAAATCCAGATAGAGATGGACATGTAACTTTAGATGCTTCTATTATGGATCATCAATTTAATTGTGGGAGTGTGGCATTTTTAGAAAGAATCAAACATCCTATTTCAGTAGCTAGAAGAGTAATGGAAAAAACACCTCATGTGATGTTGGTGGGTTCTGGTGCGCAACAATTTGCTATAAGCGAAGGATTTAGTTTAGAAAAAGATGAATTATCCAAAGATGCAAAAAATGCATATGAAAATTGGTTAAAAAAGTCTACTTATAAACCAATTTATAATGTAGAACGTCAATCAGAAATCCCCAAAAATGATGCGGCTTATAATGCACCGCACAAATTAAGTAATGGCGAATGGAATCATGATACCATTGGAATGATTGCTTTAGATGCCCAAGGAAATCTAAGTGGATCTTGTACAACAAGTGGAGCAGGGTTTAAGATGCGCGGTAGATTGGGTGACTCACCCATTATTGGAGCAGGTTTATATGTAGACAATGAAGTGGGTGCTGTCGTAGCTACAGGTCAAGGGGAAGATGTTATTAGAGTTGCTGGATCAAGTGCTGTTGTTGAATTTATGAGACAAGGTAAAACTCCTAAGGAAGCATGTAAATTAGTGATTGAAAGAATTAGAAGAATAAAAAAAGAAAAAGCAAAAGATATTCAAGTTTGTTTTATTGCTATCAATAATAAAGGAGAATATGGTGCGTATGCATTACATAATGGATTTAATTATGCTGTTCATTCAGAAAAAGGCAATGAATTATTAGAATCTGAATTTTTAGATTAAACATATGATGAAGACCATTTTAGAAATTGCTGTTTTTAATATAGAATCTGCTTTATCTGCTATTGCTGCTGGTGCAGATAGAATTGAATTTTGTGAAAATCCAATGGAAGGCGGCACTACTCCTTCTTATGGTAGTTTAAAAACTTTAATACATAAAACCAAAACTCCTGTTTTCCCAATCATTCGACCAAGAGGTGGAGATTTTTTATACTCTGATGACGAATTTGATTCAATGAAATCAGATTTATTATTAGTAAAAGATTTGGGATATCCTGGTGCTGTAATTGGATTGTTAAAAAAAGATGGGCATATAGATATCGATAGAACAGCTGATTTAGTTTCCATTGCAGGAAATATGGAAATTACTTTTCATAGAGCTTTTGATAGATGTATTGATCCATTAAAAGGTTTAGAAGATATTATTCAAACTGGTTGTAAAAGAATACTTACAAGTGGTCAGGTTCCCCATGTTTCCAATGCCCTACCCTTTATTACTCAATTAGTTGATAATGCAAAAGGTCGAATAACCATTATGCCTGGAAGTGGAGTAAGAGCCAACAATATTGCAGACATTATTTCTTCAACTGGTGTTATGGAAATTCATAGTTCAGCAAGAAAGAACTATCCTTCAAAAATGTTATTCAGTCCAGCTAGTATGCAAGAACAAATGATGTTTACAGGAATTGATGAAGCAGAAATAATGGCTATGAAAAAAGCTATTACTGCTTTGTAAAAAAACTAAGCGTTTTAATAAAGTAATCTAACTCTAATTGTTTCTTTAACTTCTTTTAATAATGATAAAGCAGTTTTAGATAATTTAGAATCTACATCTAATACTACATATCCAATTTCTTCATTGGTTTTCAAGTATTGACCAACAATATTAATTTTATTCTTAGACATCACTGTATTAATTGCACTTAATACACCTGGTACGTTATTATGAATATGTAAAATTCTATGTGCACCATCCACTGGTGGTAAACTAATGGTTGGGATAGACAATGATCCATTGGAAACTCCTCTTTCTAAATATTGATATAGTTTAATACTTACATCTTCCCCTATATTTTCTTGAGCTTCTTCAGTAGATCCTCCAATATGTGGGGTTAATAAAACATTCGATAAGCCTTGTAATGGAGTTTCAAAAGGGTCTCCATTTTTTTCTGGTTCCCAAGGATATACATCTATAGCAGCACCACTGAGATGTTTTGATTTTAAAGCTGATGCTAAAGCGTCTAAGTCAACCACTTCTCCTCTCGCATAGTTGATCAAAATAGATCCTTGTTTGAATTGCTTTAAAACATCCTTACTTATTAAATTTTTAGTGGATGCTGTTTCAGGAACGTGCAAAGAGATGATATCTGATGTACTTACCAATTCTTTGATTGATTTTACAGCATGTGCATTGCCTAAAGGTAATTTAGTTTCTATATCATAGAACTTCACTTTCATACCCATGGCTTCCGCCATGATACTAGTTTGTGTTCCAATATTACCATAGCCAATTAAACCAAGTGTTTTGCCTCTTAATTCAAAACTACCTTTAGCATCTTTATTCCAAATACCCTTATGAGCTGCAGCATTTTTATCAATTATTTTTCTAATTAACATAATACTAGATCCAATTACCAATTCTGCAACAGATCTTGTATTACTATAGGGGG
>Ga0209358_10000233_pt1 | contig 50737 bp, 50 predicted proteins | sample LauGreFa1BDMLBSN_2_FD_187574 | JGI IMG/M metagenome (GOLD analysis project Ga0209358, IMG submission 187574) | Freshwater lake microbial communities from Lake Michigan, USA - Fa13.BD.MLB.SN (SPAdes) (version 2) | ecosystem: Environmental > Aquatic > Freshwater > Lake | place: Lake Michigan, USA... | reverse complement strand
ACAAGATTTCTTTTTAGCAGAAGGCCAATTGACTTGGTGGGCTATTGGCGCATCCTTAATTGCATCTAATATTTCTGCTGAACAGTTTATTGGAATGAGTGGAAATGGATTTAGATTAGGTCTTGCGATATCTGCTTATGAATGGTTGGCTGCTATTTCCTTGGTAGTGGTGGCAGTATTTTTTATGCCTGTTTATTTAAAAAACAGGATTTATACCATGCCTCAGTTTTTGAAAACAAGGTATAATGAAACGGTAGCGATGATCATGGCTATCTTTTGGCTATTCTTATACATATTTGTAAATCTTACTTCTATCTTATATCTAGGAGCAATTGCAATCAATAACCTAACTGGTGGCGAACATTTTCATTTAATTATGATTGGCTTAGCTGTTTTTGCTTTATTCATAACATTGGGCGGCATGAAAGTGATTGGCTATACTGATGTAATTCAAGTATTGGTTTTAACCATTGGAGGTTTAATTACTTCTTATATTGCCTTAACAGTGGTAGCAGAAAAATTTGGGTATGGAAGCAATGCCTTAGTTGGATTACAACATTTAGTGAAAGCTGCACCAGATCATTTTGATATGATTTTTGATAAGCCTACTGCCAATGCTACACAGAAACAAATTGAAGATTATTCAAGTTTACCAGGCATTGCCATGATGTTAGCAGGTATGTGGGTGGCCAACTTAAATTATTGGGGTTGTAATCAATACATCACTCAAAGAGCATTAGGCGCTGATTTAAAAACTGCAAGAACAGGTATTTTATTTGCTGCTTTGTTAAAATTAATGATGCCTTTATTAGTGGTGGTTCCAGGTATTGCTGCTTATGTATTGTATCAAAATGGAGCATTGCAAAATCAAATGTTGACAGGTGGTGTATTGAATCAAGACAATGCATATTCTTCAGTAGTAAGCTTTTTACCTGTTGGATTGAAAGGATTATCCATGGCTGCATTAACTGCAGCAATCGTTGCTTCATTAGCAGGCAAAGCTAATAGCATCTCTACTATTTACTCTTTAGACATTTATAAAAAATATATTAATAAAGATGCTAACGATACAAAAACTGTTTCTACTGGTCGTATCATGATTCTTATTTCTTTAATTATTGCTATCGTAATTAACTGGAATGATACTTTAGGTATTGGGGGAAAGGGCGGCTTTGAATTTATTCAAAAGTATACGGGTTATATTTCTCCTGCAATCTTCCCGGTTTTCTTGTTAGGGTTTTTCTGGAAGAAAACAACATCTAGAGCTGCTATCTCTGGAATAATGGTGGGAGTTGTCTTATCTATTTTATTTGATAAGTTCTTACCAAGTATGTTAGGTAATGAAACTATTTTATATACTGCATATCCAACTTCGTCCGGAAGTTTTGAAATACCTTATTTGATTCAAATGGGCTGGGTCTTTGTCTTCACTACATTACTCATTATTGTGATTAGCTTATTGGATGTAAAAGGTCAAACACATGCTAATGATCTACAAGAAGACAACTCAAAGTATCAATTATCTAAAGCAAGTATTGCGATGATTGTGCTTGTACTTGGATTTGTTATTGCTATGTATATTAGGTTCTGGTAATCTATCATAAAAATGGAGTCTCTTCGGAGACTCCATTTAGAATATTTTTATTTCGCAGGCGTAATAATGATATTTCTAAATTCAACTGGACCATGATCTCCTTGTAAATAAATTGGACCAGCTTCTCCTTCTTTACTGTCTAATGCGCCACCAGTGATTCCTGGAATTTCTTGATTAGATATCACTGTAACACCATTACAAACAATGGTGACCATTCTACCAATCAAAGTAATATCGTAGCTCTGCCATTCACCTGCATCTTTCGCCATCATTTCTGATGGAGGTAAAAATCCATACAGACCTCCCAAGTAAGTACTCAATGGTTCTTTACCTTTATTGTCTTCAATTTGTACTTCATATCTACCTCTTAAATACACACCACTGTTACTTCCTTTTGGATATCTAAATTCGATATGTAATTTAAAATCGTTGAATGTTTGATCTGTTATAATATTAGAACCAGATTTTGGACTTCTTAAAATACCATTTTCAACCACCCATTGATTTGCTCCACTAGCGTGCCAACTTTTGGTATCATTTCCATTGATTAATTTAATTGCTGGTCCCCAAATAGGAGCAGTGGTTCTTTTTAATTTTGGTGCTCTCACTGCAGTCCAGTTATAGGTCTTGCCATCTGTATACACCATGGTACCTTTTAATTGGTCATCACCATTTAAACTAAATTCAAAATCTTGGTAGCGTACACCTAGTTCATATTGTGGTGGGATGGAAAAATTAAATTTTCCATTGGCATATTTAACATGTGCAACAGGTCTTGCGCTGCCAAACTCATACACAAATCTACCTACCAATGTCTCTCTACCAGAGTGTCTAACTTCTAGCCAAGAGGGTAATTCTTTACCATCTTTTTGAATGACAATATCCCATCTTCCTAAAACCTTGGTCGGATAAGCAGTATCCGCTCCATGAGATTGAGCATTTAGGGTAATCATTCCTGTAAATAGGATCATTGCAGTTAGCAAAAACGTCTTTTTCATATAAATTGGGTTTATTCGTTAATCTTAGACCAATTTATCCATTTTTCATGACTCATTTTAGTTAAATATGATCAATAGGCCAGCTCGTGCTCCTTTTTTGACACCAAATAAGTATAAAATATTGAATTTCAATTGATTATAATAAAATATGACTTTTTTCATGACTCAATGTATCTATATAATGATGTATTGAAAATAGAAATGTTAAGGAAATACTAAAAAAACTGCCCTTTTCTAAGCATTTGTAGTCAATTTTCGAATATATTTGACATCTCGAAAGCTTGTAATAGATACTAATTCTAGTATCAGATTACAAGTTTTTTAGTTTACAAGTAAAAAATATAATTACAAAACAACAAAACATGAGTAAAAAAATCCTTGTGAGTGTTTGTGCTTTTTTAATGACCATTATGGTCGGCTTTTCACAAACAGTTACAGTAACCGGAAAGGTTATCGATGAGAAAAATGCCCCTGTTGCCGGAGCAAGTGTACTTGACAAAGCCTCTAAGAAAGGTGTAAGTGCAGGTGCTGATGGTACTTTTAGCATTTCAGTAAAGAAGGGAGCAACATTAGTTGTTTCAGCTTTAGGTTATGATAATGCAGAAGTAGCAGCAAGTGCAAATCTAACTGTTAAATTAACTTCTGATGTGAAAGCATTACAAGAAGTAGTTGTAACTGGTGTGGGCGCTGCAACTTCTAAGAAAAAATTAGGTGTGGCAGTTGAATCTGTGAACTTAGCTAATCAAGTGAAAGTGTCTACTGGTGATGTTGGTCAACAATTAGTTGGTCAAGTTGCTGGTGCGCAAATTGCTAGTACAAACGGTTCTCCAGGTCGTCCTTTACAAATTTTATTACGTGGTATCAATACTGTACAAGGGGGAACTTCTCCAATGATTTTGATTGATGGTATTGAAGCGCGTGCTACAAGCTTACAATCTATTGATGTAAACATTATTGAAAGAGTGGAGGTAGTACAAGGTGCTGCTGCTGCTTCTTTATATGGTGCGCAAGGTGCGAATGGTGTAATCCAATTATTTACTAAAAAAGGTAGACAAGGTAAAGCAGTGATTGAATTAAGCACTAGTTCTACTTATAATGAATTATTAAATATCGGTGGATTATCAAAAGCTAAATACCATGCATTTGGTACAGACGCTCAAAATAATGTATTAACTGGTTCTAATGCAATTATGAGATTGGATCCAGCTACCATGGTATACAATGGTGACGTTCAATACAACTCATTAGGTGTTACCAGTATTCAAAATAAACCGTATGATGCTAACTTGAAGTATTATGATCATTACAAAATGTTCTTACAACCTGGTTATGCAACCAATACATCATTGACTGTTTCTGGAGCGGGTCAAAAAATTGATTATTTATTTTCTGCTTCTACGAACAAACAAAATTCTAACTTCATCAATAACGGTGACTACCAACGTTCTAACTTGACTTCTAAAATTGGAATTGAATTAGCGAAGGGTTTAAAGTTCACTACAACTACACAATTAATCTACACAAAAAATACTTTGTTTGACCAAACAGGTCGTGGTATTTTCTTTAGTATTAATAATGCTCGTCCATTTGCTGATTTAAGTAAAAAAGACTTAGATGGCAACTATGCTCCATTCTTTGGTGCTGCAGCGGGCGTTAACCATTTCAATCCATTTTTCCAAACTCAATATTCTAATTCTTTAATTGAGAAAGTGGATGTGATTCAAAACTTTAATTTAAACTATAAGTTACCAAAGTTCTTAGAATTGGATGCTAAATATGCATTGAACTATTCTAACAACAATATTACTTATAGATATGAAGATCAATCAAACAATGCTGGAGCTGTTTTACAAAACAGATTTACTGGCAACTTCAACCCAAATGCTTCTGCAACAACAACGGGTGAGATTGATAACTATGTTCAAAGAACTACTTTCCAAAACTTTATTGGAACTGCTTCTTTTAGAACTGACTTCGAAAAAGATTTTAATATCAATATTCCTTTAAAAACTTCAACTACTGCTGCATTTGATTATCGTAAGAGTAAGTTCAAAGAATTTGCTGCTTATGGTTTTGATGCTCCTGGTTATACACCATGGAATGCATCTCAAGCGGGTGTATATAAAGTAATCTCTGATTATGTTGAGCCATTTGTAACTTATGGTATTTTGGCTAACCAAAGATTTGATTGGTCTGATTGGGCTGGTATCTCTGTGGGTGTAAGAAGTGACTTTTCTTCTGCATTCGGTTCTGGTGCAACTGCTCAAACATTCCCAAGAGGCGATGCATTTTTAGCAGTACACAAGTTGAAGCCATTCCAAAAATTGAAACTTGAAAATGTTGTTAACGAGTTTAAGTTAAGAGCAGCTTATGGTGAGGCGGGTATTCAACCAGGCGCTTTCCAACGTTTCCCTATTTTGAATGCAAGAAACTTAGGTTCTAATAGTGTTTTCGTTTCTCCAATTACTACACCTAATCCAAACTTAAATGTGGAGTTATCTAAAGAAACTGAATACGGTTTTGATTTAGGATTGAATTTATTGAATGGTGCATGGTTGAGAACAGCGAATATTTCTGCAACATTATGGAAGAGAGTAACAGATAACGCTATTTATAGTGTTGACGCTCCTGCATCTGCTGGTGTGGGTGGTACATTGGATAACTCTTTCGGTTTAGGATCTAATGGTCTACAAGCCTCTTTGAACTTGAATGTATATTCTGGTAAAGATTTAACTTGGGATTTCATTACCAACTATTCTAAACAAACTTCTGAGATTACCTATGTAAAAGGACCTCCAGTTGTATTAACTTCAGCAGCTGGTAGTGTGGGTATTACATTACAACAAGGATATAAGATAGGACAGTTCTTTGGATTTAGAATGATGCAATCATTAGATGAGCTTAACCCAGTAACTGGACAAAGAATGATCCCTGCTTCACAAGAAGGTTTATATGATGTAGTAGAGGCAGTTGGTCGTAAATGGGTTGTAAACAAAGCTACAAGACAATCTATTGCATTGCCTGGTCAATATAGCTTTGGAGATCCAAATCCTAAGTTCAATATGAGTTTTATCAACAACTTAAGCTACAAGAACTTTATCACATTCAATATGCAATGGGATTGGATCGCGGGTGCACATTTATACAACCAAACAAAACAATGGATGTATCGTGATGGTATTCACTCTGATTATGACAAGCCAGTGTTGATTGCAGGACAAAGTTTTGCTTATACTGCTTTCTATAGAAGTATATATGCTGGTGGTGCTGCAAATGGAACTAAGAACTACTTCTACGAAGATGCAAGTTTTGTTAGATTAAGAAATATTTCAGTAGGTATTGATTTAAACAAGTTTGCTAAAGTAAAAGCATTCACTCGTTTACAATTAGTATTATCAGGACGTAACTTAGTTACTTTCACTCCGTATTCTGGTATGGATCCTGAAGTTAACTTCTCTACTAACTCGGCATTTGACCGTGGTTTAGATCACAATACCATTCCTAACACTAAACAATATACAATTGGTTTGAATGTTGGATTTTAAACCTTAACAAAAAAAATTATCAGATATGAACAATAATAAGATTTTGGTAGGGATATTAGGAATCGCTTTAAGCTTAACAGCTTGTAAGAAAGACCTTGATATTTCTAATACCAACGCCCCTACTCCAGAGAGTGCACAAAATGAAGCCGGTGTGATTTCATTTGCTCAAGGAGGAATTTACAGAAATGGTTTTTTTGATTTAAAGTATTCCGATGGGGTTTATGGAAGATATTGGCCAGGTACAATGGGTTTCCAAGAATTAATGGGAGATATCATTGGTGCTGAAGCAGCGAATGCTTTCATGAATCAGATTGGTTGTCCAAACACAGTTACATTGGATAATGGAACTGTGGTTTTAAACCCATCTAATCCAAAAACGCAATATGAATTAGTTCGTTATGCTAATTCCAATACGCAAGGTGGTAGTAATACTACTTTCTATCAATGGGCATATTCATACAATATGATTACTGCAGCAAATACCATTTTAGATATTTCTAATAAAATCCAATTCTCAGGTGCGAATGCCGCAACTAAAAAAGCAACATTACAAGCTTGGGCATATTGGTGGAAAGGTTTTGCTTATGGTCAAATTGGTTCAATGTATTATGCAGGTATTATTCAAAACGAAACTACTGCTGCTGCAAAAACCAATGGTAACTATGTAACAAAAGAAGCTATCATTGCTGAATCTAATGCTAATTATGACAAGTGTGTTAGTGCTTTATCTGGCGTAACAGATGTAGCTACATACAATTCTATTATGACAAAAGTTATCCCTAACTACGTTCAAATTGGTAAAGGTGGTGTAATATCTACTGCAGAGTGGAATCGTGCTATCAATACCATGAAAGCACGTAATATTTTAGTTAACACTTTGAAAGATGAAATGTCATCAGAAAAGTGGGCTTCTATCTTAGCTTTAACAACCAACGGTGTTAGAGCAACTGATAAGATCTTTACTGGACGTTCTGATGCAAACGGAGATTTCTTGGGTACAGGTATCAGTGTTGCTGATAAGGCATCTCAAAACGCTGCTACTGGTTCTACAAACACATATAAAGTAAGTGAGCGTTGGATTCAAGAATTCAGAAAAGGTGATAAGCGTTTTGATAATAACGTATTAACATTAGCTTCTGTAGGTTTATTTAATACTGACCGTGGTAATGCATTTAATACTCGTTACACATTAAAGAATGGTGGTAATGGTTTATCTGGCGTAATTACTTATTCAAATCAGGCTGCAGGTGCAAATGAAATTACATTAGCTGCAACATTTGAAGAGAATGAATTAATGAAAGCAGAGGCTTTAATCATGACTGGAAAAACAGACGATGGTGTTAAAGCTATTGATGCTGTTAGAACATACCAAGGTGCTGGCTTAACTGCAATTGCATCTGGTTTGTCTCAAGCTGCTGCATATGAAGAATTAAGATCTGAAAGAAGAATTGCTTTGGCATTCAAAGGTTTATCTTTCTATGATGCTCGTCGTTGGGATGTGATTAATCCAGCTAAAGGTAGAGACAATGCTGTGGTTATATCATTTACTGGCGCGGTAAACACAAAAGCAAAGATTGTTTATGGTTATTTAGACTATTGGGATGTTCCAGATAATGAGTTAGCATATAACCCTGCTGCTCCAGGATCTGCACCAACTACAAATCCTAAGAAGTAATTAAATAGCGAAGATTTATAAAAACAAGACCCAATTGGGTCTTGTTTTGTTTTAGGGGACTTATCTTTAGGTATAAATGCATTCATATGAAAAACCGTCTTATCGCATTGTTAATATGCTTAACTATAGCATCTTCTTCTCTTTATTCCCAAGCCAATAATATTTCTACTACAAGTAAATGGGGTCAACAAATTTTTTTGAGTGATGTCAATGGAAGAGCTTTTGAAAACAAGTATGCCGATGTAAGTGGCTCTGCTTATTTATATCCCAATTTTAAATTTGCCACCATTGTGTTAAAAGATGGTAGAACCTATAATAATGTTCAAGCCAGATTAAATTTAGTGGAACATGAAGTGAATTTTATTGCCTCAAATGGCGAACAAGGATATATTGGAAAAGGTATGGTTACAAGTATTTTGTTCAATGATACTACTAAAGATGGCGTGAATGCAAATTTTTTCCAGACAGGATTTTCTCCGATAGACAATCAAAGCGCCATTCATTTTTATCAGGTATTGGTAAATGGCAAAATCAGTTTATTAAAATCTATTAATAAAAATATAGAAGAGCGATTAAATGAATTATCTGGTGAAAAATCTAAAGAGTTTGCTCAAAGAGAAAATCTATATGTTTTATACGAAGGGTCCTTAAAGCGAGTTAAAAAAGACTCGGATTTCTTTTTAAGTACTATGGCAAATCAAAAAGAAGCCATCAATCAGTATATCCGCACTAATAAGTTAAATTTCAAAAACGAAGATCAGCTTAAAAAGCTTGTTGAATTTTACAATTCATTGTAAATCAATTATTTAAGAATAATTCATTTCTTAACAATTTGGTAATATTGGGACCCTTTTAATTGTTGTTAAAGGGGGAAATTTGCTATGCATTTAAAAAACCAATTAAAAACCAATGTATGGACTTCAATTCAATCTTTAAAGTTTTCTTACCAAAAGACCGAGTATTTTTTCAATTGTTTGAAGAAGTAGCAGAGCATGTGTATGAAATGGGTGTGAAATTAAAAGAAATGGTGAACGAACCAGATGAAGATAAAAGAGCAAATTATTTAGCTCAGATTGAAAATTTAGAGCATATCAATGATGATTTAACTCATAATATTTTTACTGAATTAGGTAGAAATTTTATTACTCCATTTGATAGAGAAGATATTCATTATTTAGCTACTTCTTTGGATGATGTAGCAGATTATATTTATGCATCCGCTAAGAAAATTAATTTTTACAAGATTAATCCAAACGATACAGGTATTCACAAATTAACTGAATTGATTTTACAAGGTACATCAGAAACTAAAGTTGCGGTTTTGGGATTACGTAATATGAAAAATATTAAAGCAATGACCGATGCCATGATCAAGGTAAATAGTATAGAAAATCAAGCAGATGATATTTTTGATATGAGTATTGAAAAATTATTTGAACAAGAAAATGATTTTAAAGTAATCATTAAGAAAAGAGAAATTTATCAAGTATTAGAGATTGCTACTGATAAAATTGAAGATGTTTCAAATGTAATTGAAACCATTATTATCAAGTACGCTTAATTTTATCTACAATGACTTTATTAATAGTTATTATAGCGCTTGCGCTCATATTCGATTATATCAATGGTTTCCATGATGCTGCTAACTCTATTGCAACAGTGGTTTCTACCAAGGTATTAACCCCTTTTCAAGCAGTACTATGGGCAGCTTTATTTAATTCTGTTGCATTTTGGATTTTTAAAGACCATGCAGTGGCAAATTCTATCAGTAAGACTGTTTATAAAGATTTTATCACATTACCGGTGATCTTTTCTGGATTATTAGCTGCCATTTTTTGGAACCTTTTAACATGGTGGTATGGTATTCCATCTTCTAGTTCACATACTTTAATTGGGGGATTTGCAGGTGCTGCAATTGCTCATGCATTAATGATTAAAGGATGGGATTATTCTTGGGCTAAAATTGTTGATGCAGACACTATTATTAAAACTATCTTATTCATTTTCTTGGCTCCTTTAATTGGCATTGTTATTTCTGTATTTATTACGGTGGTCACCATTATGCGTAATGTATGGTGGAGACTTTTGATTATTTCTTTGGTGACATTTGCAACTGTTTTGATGTTTGATCAATTTGAACATTCTAAAATGAGTGAAAATGTGGAGAAATTTTATGGAGTTGATAAATATAAAAAAGAAATAAAATCAATCAATACTGAGTTAGAAGAAAATAAAAGCGATGCAAGCCTGCTGGCTAAATTGGAATTAAACAAAGAGAAATTAGCTAAAGCTTCAGAGATGGCTGAAAAAATTCAACCCATTATTGAACGATACGACGAATTGGGACCTGATCAAATTGCTAAAATGGTAAATGATAGCGGCTGGTTAAATACGCCAGCAGTTAGCAAAATAAAAGATGCAGCAAGAAATGCCAACGATTTTTTGATATACGAAGCTAAAGCAACTGAAAGTAAAGAGGCAAAAGCTATTTATGAAGCTGAAAAAGAAAAAACGGAAGCCTATAAAGAACCATTAAAATTATTTTTAGCTGGAACAATTAGTATAGATTCTACAATGATCGCTTTGAATGCCATCTATCCTATAGAGCCAAAAAATTTCGACAAAGTAAAATCAAAAATTATAAGTTTTGATATTCAAAAATCTTTTGCAAGTGAATTAGACAAGGCGGATAATAAAGTTATTGTGAATGGTATTATCGGCGCATCCATATTATTCATGTTGATTTATTTATACGTCGAAAAATTTAAAACACCCACAGCATTTACAGTTGCCAATATGTTTAAAAAACTTCAATTATTTAGTTCTGCTGCATTTAGTATTGGTCATGGTGGTAATGATGCACAAAAAGTGATGGGTATTATTGGAGCTGCTTTAATTGCCAATGGAAGTATACAAGATTTTAGTTCATTGCCCAATTGGGTTCCGGTGGCTTGTTATTTAGCTATTGGATTGGGAACCATGAGTGGTGGATGGAAGATTGTAAAAACCATGGGATCAAAAATTACTAAAGTAACTCCATTAGAAGGGGTTGCAGCGGAAACGGCAGGTGCATTTACTTTATTCTTTACCGGCCAAATGGGTATACCAGTTTCTACTACACATACAATTACTGGATCTATTATTGGTGTTGGTGCTACAAAGCGTTTAAGTGCGGTAAGATGGGGTGTAACAACCAACTTATTATGGGCATGGGTATTAACCATTCCGGTAAGTGGAGTACTGGCTGCGATTGTATATTATATTGTACGATACTTTGTAAAATAAAAAATGGAGTCTCCCTAGGTAGACTCCATTTGAAATTCATATAAGAGTCTCCCAATGGGGACTCTTTTTTTGGCTATTGCTGAATAAGCTCTCCCTGTTTTGGAAAATATAGTTTTAGTCCAAGTGTATTTGATTTTTGTATCTCTTCTTTGATAGTAGTTTCACAGTTTTCGCAAGGTTTCATATGCGTAACCATAATACTTACTTCTTTCAAATGGTCTCCAGCCAATTGATAAAGCTTATTCATTTCTTTCATTAACCAATTAGGGGTTAAATGCCCATACAAAGAACCATCTGCTACTTTGTTGCTAAATGACACTTCAATGAAAATAGATTTTAATTGCTTTTTCTGAATCAGCGGAGCAATATGATTCCAAAGGTTTCCTAATTGACTAGAATGTTCCACTTCATCAGGTCCTGTATCCCCCAAGTACAAAAGATAATCAGATTGGTTGCGTACTAAAAAAGCAGTGCTCTCATAGGGTTTTACATGGCTTAAAATGAAGGGTGTCACTGAAACGCCTGCTGAGTTTACTTCTATTTCTTTTTCGGGTACTAGATATTGGTATTGGTATTTTCCAATCATTGGCTTGTCGCCTTCATTGGCAAAATTAGACCAGGACTTGGAGCTAAACTGGCTGGACTTCAACACTTCAATTACAGAAGGGATTGCGTAAATATTTTTCTTAAAACTATCACCAGGTGAATTCATTACCAAACCAGCGGTATGATCTAAATGACCATGTGAAATAAAATAACTATTGATGAATTTTTTCTGAATCTCTGTTGCATCATGTAATGGTCCGAAATAATTTGAAAGAGTGGCTTTTTGTAATCCTGCATAAATCGTACCTGCATCCAAACAAATGTATTGCTCAGCTCCATTGGCTTTTACTAAGTAGGCAGATAGGTTAGATTCATCTAATCCACCCTTTACGCCTAATGGAATGATCGTAAAGCCTTTTTGATTTGTTTGACTATTAGAGATATTGCAGATAAATAATGCAATAATGAATAAAAAGAGGCTAGATGTTTTCATAATTAAACTGCTTGTGTAAATTTAATAGATTTACCTTTATACTGTATGACTCATTTTAAAAATCTAGTTTTTATCTTATTGGGCTTGATGTTGTTTACAATATCTAAAGCACAAAATGCGCCAACTCCTTTTGAATGGTCAAAATATCCCCAAGCATTACATACATTAGACAGTCTAATTCACCAAAGCAAACAGTATGGCTTACGCGAAAATGACTATGTATTCAATAAAACCAATGACGCTTCTATACATAAAACCGCCTTACATTTTTTTACTGACCTTGCTTATGGAAATGGATTGCCTTCAATTGGTTATTATGGCGTGCAATTCAAATTGAATAAAGATACTGTACAACAGGCAGTGACTAAGGCAGTCATTGATCATTCATTGCCTACATTAGTGAATTGGTATAATTCAAGATCAAGTGAAGTAGCCCTCTTGATTAAGGAATTAAAGAAATTACAGGATTCTACACCAAGGCCCAATCGCTCCATACAAATAGTTACTAAAGCGATGAATGATTATAGATGGTTACATGCCGTACAAAAAAATAATAAAATTATTTTAGTCAACCTTCCATCTACTAAATTAAGGGTTTGGGAAAATGGAAAGCAGGTACTTCATATGAACATGATTGTTGGTAAACAAGCCACTCCAAGTGGCACACTTACAGCAGTGGTGAATCAATTAGTGATAAATCCTTATTGGAATGTTCCAAGAAATATAATGGTGAGGGAAATGCTTCCTGCTATCCAAAATGATATTGCTTATTTAGACAGAAACCATTTAGAAGTGAGGGATTTAAATTATAAAAAATTAAATCCATTTAAAATTAATTGGTATGATATTGATACGGTTCATTTTCCATTCTATATAAGACAAAGTACCGGTTGTGATAATTCTTTGGGGATTATTAAGTTAGATTTTGACAATCCTTATGGAATTTACTTACACGACACCCCTCAAAAAGAATTGTTTGCGTTAAATAATAGATTTTTTAGTCATGGCTGTATGAGAATGGAAAAGCCCATTGAAATGGCCAAGTATTTGTTAAAAAATAATAATGCAGCTTTAGATAGTATTGATTTTGAAAATTGTTATAAGAACCCTAAGCCCATCAATATACAAATGACCGAAAAAGTTAATGTAATTGTTTGGTATCATTTAATTGACTTTGATGATCGTTCTAGAATTATCTATTATCGTAATATCTACAATAAGCCCTTGAATTAGTCGTACCTTTGCAGCTTCACCTTTATGAAGCAATTGGTATTATCTATATTATTCATCGTGGCAAACGCTTTCACAGGCTTTGGTCATAACAGCAAAGACATTTCTAATAATGTGGCTGATCAGGTGAGTTATATCTCCACTCATTATAATATCAATCAGCAAGCAGTTCAAATGGCTTTAACGGGTTATCAGAAATTACGTAGTTTAGGAAAGCTAGCCAATGTACAATATTTAACCATTGCAGACTTTAGTAAACCCAGTAATGAAGAGCGTTTATTTATTATTGATATGCATATCATGCAAGTGGTAGTAAAAAGTTTAGTGGCACATGGACGTAATTCAGGTACCAAAATGGCCAATCAATTTTCCAATAGATACGCATCTTTTCAAAGTAGTTTAGGATTTTATATTACTGGAGGTATTTATAAAGGGAAACATGGAGCATCATTAATTTTAGAGGGTATAGAGAAAGGAATTAATGACCAAGCAAAAGATCGTGCTATTGTAATTCATGGTGCCGATTATGTCAGTAATCAATTAATAAAACAACAAGGTTATATAGGAAGAAGTTTAGGATGTCCTGCAGTACCCAATAATCAGGTTGTAGAAATAATCAATACGATTAAAGGGGCTTCTTGTTTATTTGTATATGCACCAACCAATCAATATTTGATCCAGTCTCAATTAGTTAACAATTAAGTGCTATTGTTTACTCATCACAGATTGAATATAGGTTTCCAATTCATCAATTTCTTTGGAACTTAATTGCTTAAAACCTGGCATATTTCCTTTGCCATTGTAGATCAAATTTCTAAAACTAGATTTATCGTTAAGATAATTGGATTTAATCAATGAAGGATATCTATTACCATCTCCTTTTAAGTTAGCTTGATGACAATTAGTACAATTGGTTTGGTAGATTGTTTGACCCACTTTACTATACTTAATTTGAATGATATCTTTTATCGGGTCTGGAGTTTTAATATTGGTTGCAGTATTTTTTCTTTGTTCCATACTAGCAAGAGCAGTATTATTGAATTTGTTTTTATCTTCTTTGTAAATAATTCTCCAAATTTTTCCTTTTTTAGAATCACTTATATACAATGAACCATCAGGACCTTCTGCTAATCCCATAGGTCTGTATCGGGCATCGCTTACATTCACAATGGTATCTACTCCTGCAAATCCATCTACAAAAACCTCCCATGCTCCAGAAGGCTTGCCATTACTGAATGGAATAAAGGCGACGATATAGCCTGCCTGAGGATAAGGGCCTCTATTGGTAGAGCCGTGAAAAGCAATGAATGCTCCATTTTTATATCTAGCAGGGAATTGATCGCCTTGATAAAACAATAAATCGTTCGGGGCCCAATGTGCAGGGAAGGCAGTTAAAGGATTGGTAAATGATTTATCAGTTGCTAATTTTTTACCATCACCACCATATTCTGGTGCTTGCAATTTTTGTTTTGTTAATGGGTCAAAATAGGAATAAGGCCAACCGTAATGGTTGCCTTCTTTTATTTCAAAAAATTCTTCTGCTGGTGTAACTGCATTTTGCCAAGCAGAATATAGATTTGGCCACAATAAATGCAAATCATCACGGCCATGTTGTACTGCGTATAATATATTATTACTTGTATTAAAATTCATTGCAACAATACTTCTTAAACCAGTACCTATTTGTACTCCGTCTTTTTGTGTTTGATTAATGGCGTTAGCTTTAAACTTCCAAATACCTCCGTGATTGACTAATTCAGGACAAGGGTATTGCCCTGCTTGTTGTACAGAAGTCCCAGTGGTATTGATAAAACTAGCACAAGCATTAGAAGGGGCACTATAAGGCACATACATATTCCCTTCCTTATCAAATGCAATAGGCTTAGCAATATGCCATTGATCACTTTCGTCCATCAAAACAATTTCTTGTTTGGACGTAGGGACTAAGTCATTATCAATTTTTTGTCTGTAAACTACTTTTTCAGTGCTATAATATAAGTAGCCATTATGAATGCGCATCCCAGTTGCAAAAATGCCATCATTCACATATTTGCCAAAAGGCTGAATAATATCTGCTTTACCATCACCGTCTTCATCTCTTAATGCAACGGATCCTGGTGCATCAGAAGTGATTTTTAATTTTACATAAATATCTCCATTCTCTTTTACGGCTATATGTCTTGAAGGTCCTATACTGTCTGCTACTACTACTGCACCAAAACCATCCGGTAAAAACAATCCTCCATTGTTTGCATCAAAAACTATATTTTCTTTTTTAGTGCCGCAATTTATACAAAGCAGGCATGTACTTAAAAAGAGTGTACAATATTGTATCGCAGTTTTCATTATTTATCTTTTACGCATCTTACTGCTAATCCATTTCTATTTCCATATGCGTCTTTATATACCATTGGGCTCGCATATAAAACAAATCTATACCAAGATTTAGCAGTATCAACAGCAGTAGAAGACCACCATCCAGCTCCTTGTCCCTTATAACCAAATGCACCCATACCATTTCTAAGCCCACCTGCTAATCCTTCAAAACCACTGCTATTGGTTCCATTGCCTGAACCCGTATTCGTATTCGTCCATCCGTAAGTATACTTTAATGCTTCTCCAGCTTTTTTATCACCGCCTAATTCTAATACCAGTAAACCCCATTCTACATCTGTTGGTATATGCCAACCTTCAGGCGCCAAACCTCTTGGATCGTTCACCGCATACCAATTGTATAATTTGCCATAATTTGCACCTTCTCCAATATCATTATTATAATGAGACCATGCAGCTTTTTTAGACATACCATAAGCAGCCCATTCTAATTTAGTCTTTGCTTCTGGAATAGAATCTCCATTTCTAAATCTACTTACATCTAGATTCTTCACCATCCAAGTATTCTCTCCAATTTTCACAGAGGGAATATCCGGTTCTTGTTTACAAGCAACAAAAAGGATGGAAAGGGCTGTGACACAACATATATAAAATCTCATTCTTAAATTTTTAGATTATCTAAGTTACTTAAACTTTTATAAAGATTTTATATCTTATTTTTTTAATTTTAAGCATATAGCAAAATTGAAAAATGAAAGAAAAGAAGGCAATTACAGTTAGTGAATACATTAGATCTTTCCCAAAAACAACGCAGATCTTATTGAAACAAGTAAGAGCTGTAATTCAGCAAACAGCTCCAGAGGCAGAAGAGCTGATTGGCTATGGAATGCCCTGTTATAAGTTAAATAAAAAGCCCTTGGTATATTTTGCGGGATATGCAAATCATATTGGATTTTATGCAACCCCTAATGGCCATGAAAAATTTGCAAAAGAACTTTCTATATATAAACAAGGCAAAGGGTCTGTGCAATTTCCTATTGACAAACCAATGCCTATAGCATTGATTCAAAAAATTGTTGCATTCAGAGTGAAAGAAAATTTGAAAAAATAAAACTAGTGCTTCTTAAATAGCATAGTCAAGATTCTTGGAATTTGAGATCGATCATTATCGTCAAACCATTCTTCTAAGTCCATTAAACTAAAGTTGTATTTATTCGCTGCTTTAATGAAATCCGATACATTATGTGTATAGCATGTAACTATTTGCTCACCTTCTGGTGTCGTATATCTTGCTTTTGACCCGGCATATTGTTTAAATGGATGAAGCTCACCAATATAAACAAAGGCACCAGATTCAGTTACCTGATTGATTTTATTAAATACAGCTTCTATGTTTTGTATGTGTTCTAAGACCAAACTAAATGACACTAGGTCAAATTTTTCTTTGCTAAAATCCCATGGCTCATTTATATCGGTAACAGCAAACTGAACTTTAGGGGAATTGATTTTTTCTGCTGCTTTTGCTATCATAGCTTCCGAAAAATCAGCAGATAAGATCTCTTTTGCATTTTGCTCAAACCAAACAGTGTTTTTACCAGTGCCACATCCAAATTCAAGTACTTTGTCAAAATGAATAGAAGACAAAACTGCTCTTAAAGCCACTGCTTCCAGATCTCTAGTCTTATTTTCATTGGTGTCGTACTGGTTAGACCATTCTTTATATGCTTCTTTGATATTCATTCCACAAAATTTGATGTTTTTTATGGAATAACCTAATTTCACATCCACAAACAAACAAACATTAGTTTAATGGGTAAGATTTTAGTCATTGGAGCAGGTGGGCAGTTGGGTACTGAATTGACAAAAGTGCTAGCTGAAAAATATGGAAACGAATTAATTATTGCTACAGATTTTCAAGAATCTGCAAGAAGCAAATTCGGTTATTGTAATTTTCAAACCTTGAATGTTTTAGATAAAGTTGAGTTAGAAAATATCGTAAAAAAAGATGGCGTAACACAGATTTATCATTTAGCAGCTATTTTATCTGCAGCAGGTGAAAAAAATCCAATTCAAGCTTGGGATTTAAATATGGGTGGATTATTGAATGTTTTGGAAATTGCAAGAGCATATTCAATAGAAAAAGTTTTTTGGCCAAGTTCTATCGCTGTATTTGGTCCTAGTTCCGAAAAAGAGCGTACCCCTCAAAACGCATTTAAAGATCCTAATACCATATATGGTATTTCCAAATTATCTGGAGAACATTGGTGTGAATATTATTTCAATAAGTATGGCGTAGATGTAAGAAGTGTTAGATATCCAGGTTTGATTGGTTATAAATCTTTACCTGGAGGAGGCACAACAGATTATGCAGTGGATATTTATCATAAAGCAATGAGTGGAACAAAATTTAGTTGTTTTTTAAGTGAGCATACTTATTTACCAATGATGTACATGGATGATGCGATTCAAGCAACGCTTCAACTAATGGATGCACCAAAAGAAAAAATTACTATTAGAACAAGTTATAATATTGCTGGATTGAGTTTTTCGCCTGCAGAAATTTATCACAGTATTTTAAAGCATTACCCCAATTTTGAAATCGAGTACCATCCAGATTTTAGGCAAGCCATTGCTGATAGTTGGCCCAATAGCATTGATGATAGCCTTGCAAAATCAGATTGGAATTGGACTCCAAGTTTTGATCTAGATAGAATGACCTCGACAATTATTACTAACTTACCTGAGTATTTTAATTTCAAATAGAATAAATAATATATGTACAATCAGTTTAAGCCCGTTTTGACAAAAGAATTAGCATCTATAAAGGAAGCTGGATTATATAAAAAAGAAAGAGTGATTACTTCTCCTCAAGCTGCAGAAATTACTATTGAAGGAGGCAAGTCTGTTTTAAATTTTTGTGCAAATAATTATTTAGGATTATCATCACATCCAAAAGTGATTGAAGCGGCAAAAGCTGCCATTGATTCACATGGTTTTGGTCTGTCTTCTGTTAGATTTATATGTGGCACGCAGGATATTCATAAAACATTAGAAGAAAAAATTTCTAGTTTCTTAGGAACAGAAGATACTATCTTATATGCTGCAGCATTTGATGCCAATGGTGGTGTGTTTGAACCTTTATTCGGAGAAAAAGACGCTATTATATCTGATGCTTTAAATCATGCTTCCATTATTGATGGAGTAAGATTGACAAAATCTATGAGATATAGATATGAACACAATTCAATGGAAGATTTAGAATTAAAATTAAAAGAAGCCATTGCAGCAGGTGCTCAACAAAAAATCATCGTTACAGATGGAGCCTTTTCTATGGATGGCACTATTGCACAATTAGATAAAATAGTTGAACTAGCAGAAAAATATGAAGCATTGGTAATGACTGACGAATGTCATTCAACAGGCTTTCTTGGAAAAACAGGTAGAGGGGTACATGAATTAAAAGGCGTGATGGGTAAGGTTGATATTATCACTGGAACCCTTGGTAAAGCTTTGGGTGGTGCATCTGGTGGTTTTACTTCTGGAAGAAAAGAGATTATTGATTTATTAAGACAACGTTCAAGACCTTATTTATTTTCAAACACATTAGCGCCATCTATTACAGGGGCATCTATTGCTGTTTTTGATTTATTATCTCAAACTACTGAATTAAGAGATCAATTAGAATCCAATACTCAATACTTTAGAGAAAAAATCACTGCGGCAGGTTTTGATATTAAACCAGGCACACATCCAATTGTTCCTATTATGTTGTATGATGCAGTAGTATCACAAACAATGGCTGAAAAGTTATTAGAAAAAGGAATTTATGTTATTGGTTTTTATTATCCAGTGGTAGCTAAAGGACAGGCAAGAATTCGTGTTCAAATTTCTGCAGCACATACGAGAGCACACTTGGATAAAGCCATTCAAGCATTTACTGAAGTAGGTAAAGAATTGGGTGTGATTAAAACAGCTTAAGACCAAAATAACCAATTGCTGTAAATAGTGCACAGCGTAGAATAACTCCTAAGCTACACCAAAATACCATTTTATTGGTTGGTACATTAAATCCAACTCCAATACCAATGCTTATGGGTGCTCCAACACTCATGGTACCCAATAAGCCTAACCCAATTACACCATACTTATTCCAAATTTTTAAAACAAATCCTGGCTCTTTGGTGTTTTTTTGATGGGTAGTACCTCTAAATTTATTGAGCCATTTCTTAATTATATCACCAAGGTATGCTGCTACAAAAACACCTATTAAACCCCCAAGCATACTGTACAAAAAAATTTCTATTGGACTAATTTTAAAAGCAAATCCAGCTGGAATGGCAGCATATATTTCAAAAGTGGCTAGTCCAATTACGGTTAGAATCTTATAAATCATTTTGTCTGGAAATTTCTGCTGAAGCGCAAAGGTAGCATTATGTATCCAATCTACTCATCCAATGTAAAAAAGTAATAAAAAAGTAAAACAAAAAGGGTTTACGCTTGTTAAGTCGTAAACCCTTGTCTTGTTGGTATAATTAATAAAACTATTTGAATGTTATTTTGGTAACACCACAGCATCAATTACGTGAATTAAACCATTGTTTGCAGCTAAGTCTGTAGCTACTACAGTAGAAGTTGCACCTTTCTCGTCAGTTAAGATTACCTTTCCTTCTTTAATAGACGCAACTAAGTTACCGCCACTTACAGTCTTCAAAGTTGCAGAACCACCACCGTCTTTAATTGCTTTAACTACTGCTGATGCATTGAAACTACCAGCAACAACATGATATGTTAAAATTTTAGCTAAAGTCGACTTGTTTTCCGCTTTAAGTAGATATTCTACAGTTCCAGCTGGAAGTTTTGCAAATGCTGCATTGGTTGGTGCAAACACAGTGAATGGTCCAGCACTTTGTAAAGTTGATACCAAGTCAGCAGCTTTTACAGCAGCAACTAAAGTAGTATGGTCATTAGATCCAACAGCAACATCTACGATTGTTTTTTGAGCATTCACAGCAGTTGTACTAGCAACGAAAGTGAATAATGCAAGAAATAAATTTTTAAATTTCATTTTAATATGTTTTTTTTAATATAACATCAAATTGAGTGAATTGTTCATTTCAATACTAAACATTAATGGAGTTATTATGTAGAAGTTTGACAGTCAATGGTTTAATCAACCAATATAATTTATCACTCTTTTTAAATAAGATTAAGCTTATATTTAAATACCATTAAAAAATTTATGAACAAATTTCTGCAAATAGCAAGTAGTAACTTTGATGCATTATTTAGTTCAAATAATATCAGAAAAATTGAGCTACTCCTTCTAAGAATAGCAGTCTTTGCATTTGTTGTACATCTTTCAGTCATCTTTGTAAGCAATCACTTAAACAATTATGAGTATAGCTATTTAAAGGCCATTTATACCCCTTTTAGCTTTATTCTTTTTTATGAAGTTTTTCTGCTTGTAATTATTATACCAAGTTCAATCTCAGAATTTATTGGAAAGCAATTTGAAGTAATCACACTAATAACATTAAGAAGTTTCTTTCATGATATTGCAGATTTCAATGTTGAAGAAGTTATTAGCTTTAAAACACCTGCATTTATTAGTTTAATTTTTGATCTAGGTGCTTCTTTGGTTATGCTGGGATTAACGATTGTATATTATAAAATCTATAATATCAATTATAAAACAGACTCGATTAAAGAGCTTAACAAGTTTATCAATATCAAAAAAGTGGTTTCGTTGTGTATGATACTAGTATTGTCTATATTAAGTATCATTAGTTTATCCAATTGGTCTATGGATATGATAGCGGCTGTAAAAATGAATAGTAATTATCCAAACCCCAATACAGTATTTTATGAAGATTTCTTTTCAATCATGATATTTGTAGACGTTTTACTACTCATAATATCCTTTACATTTCATTCTTCTTTTTTTATAATTTTCCGAAATGCAAGTTTTATTATCACTACTATTTTATTACGCATTTCATTAACAATTGAAAAGCCAATGAATTATATAATAATTATCATTGGCTTTCTGTTTGCTATCATTACTTATTTATTATATAAGTTTAGATATAATAATTTGAAGAAAGTATAATGGATCTATTCGAATATCCTTAATTTACTTCCACTTAAAGATGTACTGTATTGCTTTAATGATTGAGCAGCTGGGCCGTTTGCAACTGAACCATTTTGATTAAAATTAGATCCATGTAAAGGGCAATAAAATTTGCTTGTATTGCTTCTATATTGCAGAGTAGCGCCTTGATGTGTACATACGGAACTTACCGCTAAAAATTCTGTATTACTAGCCCTAGCTATAATGATTTTTGATTCCATGTATATGGCATATCCTCCAATATTTTTTAGCACATCATATGGAGCTGTATTAATGTCAATAGTAAAATCTATTTTGTTGCTAGAAGCATCTCCACCACTCGAATTGGGAGGCTTATTTTGATTTTGAGTATCAGAACTAGCTACATCTTTAGAACAGGACTGCATACATCCAAAAATAAGTATAGCTGCCCCACTTAATCCTACTTTTTCAATGAATTCTTTCCTCTCCATTTTGTTTCTTTTAATAATTAAACAATTGTTTCAACTTTTTGTTTAATCTACGAGTAAAATAGTTGAACTTTGAATTCTAATTTTCTTACTATTATGAAATTGCAATTGCTGTCTATATTTTTTATCCTATTGATAAGCAATAAGTTGCATGCCCAAAATGATACGACCATCCAATTCAGTTCTTTGGATACAGCCAACCAGATTGATTCTACCTTACTTATGCCTCAGAAAATGTTAATTACCCAATCTCTGCTATGGGGCAATCATGGGCTATTGAATAATAAATTCGGCAATGGGGATCGACTAAAAGATCGCAGCATTCAATTAAATATCAGACGAAAAATGTTAAATGTTCATCAGCTTGGTGGATTTTTGACCCTTGGTGGAATGCTTGCCCAAGGCATTGTAGGAAGTCAGTTATATAGAGGGGATTACAAAGTGAAAGAATTACACGAAAATTTAGGCACTGCCATTAATGTGAGCTATGGAATTACAGCGATCAATAGTTTATTTACGCCACCTGCTGTTTTTCATAGAGATAAAAAACTAAGCTCCATGCGCATTCATAAGTGGCTAGCTGTGGTTCATTTATCTGGAATGATTGCTACTAATATCTTAGGCAATAGGATAGAACAGGATATTGCCTTAAAACCTTGGCATAGGGCAGCAGCCTATACAACTTTTGCAAGCATGGCGGCCTCCATGATTGTTATCAAATTTTAAACCATTTATTATGTTAACCTTTTTTTTAATGATTTTAGCTCCTTTTTGGTTTCAACCAAATAATATACAAGAGCCATTATTAGAGAAAAGTAGCATTACTTATCACATGAAACATAAACTTCATGAGTGGGATGGCGTTTCGGATAAATTAAAAATACAAGCAGTTTGGGATAAATCAAATAATAGGATTACTAAAATTGCAGTAGTAACAAAGGTAAGCAGCTTCAACAGTGGATTGTCAAACAGAGATAGTCACATGATTGAAATACTAGATGCTTTAACTTATCCTAATGTTACTTTTAATAGTACTAGCATCATGTATAATCAAAATGATATTTTAGTAAAAGGTCAATTACAATTTCATGGCGTTACTCAACAAATTAACTTTAATGCAAAGCAATTTTCTTTAGATGATAACCTTATTTTTGAAGGTAGCTTCCCAGTATTGCTAGAAGATTATAAAGTTAAAAGGCCGTCTTTATTGTTTGTAAAAGCTGAAAATAAAATTCAAATAAAGTTTAAGATTTACTTCAAATAATTAAGAATTTTTTTATTCAAAGATGAAAATCAAGATACTTCAACAAATTCTATTTTTTATTCTAATTGCATTTTACATTTTTGCAGGGTATAATCATTTTGCATCACCTTCATTTTATTTACCAATAATTCCACCATACTTATCTAATTGGGCTAATGAGATAAATTTATTGTCTGGTATCCTGGAAATTATTTTAGGTATATTGCTTATACCCAAATCTACAAGACCTTATGCGGCTAAGGGCATCATCATTTTATTGATATTATTTATTCCCTCCCATATTTATTTTATTCAAAAAGGCATTTTTACACTTGGTGCAATTGAAATTACGCCAACATTATCCTGGTTTCGTTTACTCATTGGGCAACCCATTTTAATGTTATGGGCTTGGTGGGCAAGTAAAGTTGATATACAAATCTTTAAGAAGTTTTTTTAATAAATGTATTGATATGATTTATAAAAAAGTGAATAATGCTGAGGATGCCATTATGGATATACAAGATGGAGCTACCCTCATGTTAGGTGGATTCGGATTATGCGGTATTCCAGAAAACTGTATTAAAGCATTGGTTGAAAAAGGAGTAAAAAATCTTACCTGTATTTCTAATAATGCAGGTGTTGATGATTTTGGTATTGGATTAATGTTGCACCATAAGCAAGTAAAAAAAATGATTTCTTCTTATGTGGGAGAGAATGCTGAATTTGAAAGACAATTACTTTCTGGTGAGCTTGATGTTGAACTAATCCCTCAAGGAACTTTAGCTTTTAGATGTATGGCAGCTGGATATGGTATGCCTGCAATTTTTACACCAGCAGGCGTTGGAACAGAAGTAGCTATAGGGAAAGAGACTAGAAATTTTAATGGTAAAGAATATTTAATTGAACATGCTTTTAATGCGGATTTTGCCATTGTAAAAGCTTGGAAAGGTGATACGGCTGGTAATCTGATATTTAAGCATACTTCAAGAAATTTTAATACAGTGATGGCTATGGCAGGCAAGATTACCATTGCAGAGGTAGAAGAATTGGTTGAACCTGGAATGTTGGATCCAAATCAAATTCATACACCGGGCGTTTATGTACATAGAATTTTCCAGGGTAGTCATTATGAAAAAAGAATTGAAAAAGTGACTATCAATAAATAATTCAATAAAAGCTATTTTCACATGTTAGATAAAGAAGGAATTGCAAAAAGAATTGCACAGGAAATACAACATAATTCTTATGTGAACTTGGGGATTGGCATTCCAACCCTTGTGGCAAATTATATTCCTAAGAATATACAGGTTTGCTTCCAATCAGAAAATGGCCTTTTAGGAATGGGCCCATTCCCTTTCGAAAAAGACGTAGATGCCGATTTGATTAATGCGGGTAAGCAAACTATCACCATGCTACCTGGAGCGTCTATATTTGATTCTGCGATGAGCTTTGGCATGATACATGCACAAAAGATTGATTTAACCATTTTAGGCGCCATGGAAGTTTCTGAAAAGGGTGATATTGCCAACTGGAAGATACCTGGTAAAATGGTGAAAGGTATGGGTGGAGCGATGGATTTAGTGGCTTCTGCAAAAAATATAATTGTGGCAATGCAACATATTAATAAAGCAGGCGAAAGTAAATTATTGCCAACTTGCAGCTTGCCACTTACTGGCATCAAATGTGTAAAAAAAATTGTGACTGAGTTAGCGGTTTTATCAGTGTTGCCAGAAGGAGGTTTTAAATTATTAGAGAGAGCTCCTGGGGTTTCAGTAGATACAATAAAAAAAGCCACTTTAGGAAAACTCATCATTGAAGGTGATATTCCTGAAATGGCTTTTGATTGATTTGTTGATTTATAAATTACCTCTTAAAGCTTGTTCTCTTTCTAAGGCCTCAAATAAAGCTTTGAAATTTCCTGCTCCAAATGACTTAGCACCTTTTCTTTGTATAATTTCATAAAACAAAGTAGGTCTGTCTTCTACAGGTTTAGTAAAAATTTGAAGTAAGTATCCTTCATCATCTCTATCTACTAAAATACCTAATTTTTTTAGCGGTTCAACATCTTCATCAATGGGTCCAATACGATCCAATAAATCATCGTAGTAAGTAGAAGGAATGTTTAAAAATTCTACACCACGACTACTTAATTTTTCGACAGTGTCAACAATATTATCTGTTGCAATTGCAATGTGTTGCACTCCTGCATCTTTGTAAAAATCTAAATACTCTTCAACCTGTGATTTCTTTTTTCCTTCAGCAGGCTCGTTAATTGGAAACTTTACAAAACCATTACCATTACTCATTACTTTACTCATTAGAGCAGAGTATTCCGTTGAAATTTGTTTATCATCAAAAGTCAAAATGTTTTTAAAGCCCATTACCTCTTCATAGAATTTTACCCAGGTATTCATTTGATTCCATCCAACATTTCCAACACAATGATCAATATATTTCAGACCAACAGGGGTTGGAGTATAATTATTTTCTAATTTTCTAAATCCAGGCATGAAAATACCCTTGTAATTTTTTCTTTCAACAAACAAATGCACTGTATCACCATAGATATGTATACCACTCATTTTAATTTCACCAAATTCATCTTGAATGGTTTGAGGTTCCATATAAGGTTGAGCACCCCTTTTTACAGTTTGTTCAAAAGCTTCAAAAGCATCAGATACCGTAAGTGCAATAGCTTTTACACCGTCTCCATGTTTGTGTACATGCGCAGCAATACTAGAATCTGGTGTTAATGGAGTAGTTAATATTAATTTTACTTTTTCTTGAATTAAAACATAAGATACTTTTTCTTTGTCTCCAGTTTCTGGCCCACTGTATGCAAAATTTTGATAACCAAAAGCAGTTTTATAATAATGTGCTGCTTGTTTTGCGTTACCTACATATAACTCTACATAATCGGTTCCTAGTAACGGTAAGAAATCATGATCATTCCCATTCTTTTCCATTGATATTTTATCTATTTATATTAAGTAATATTTTATTCTATATTAAATTGCCAACTTTTATGATAGTTCTCATCTTCAATCAATAATGCCTCTTCTGTTATCATCAAAGGCCTAAATGGATCAATCATAACTGCTAATTCATCTGTTTTTTCTTTACCAATTGATTTTTCAACGCTTCCTGGATGTGGGCCATGAGGTATACCTCCAGGATGCAATGTGATTTGACCTTGAACAACAGATTTCCTACTCATAAAATCACCATCAACATAATACAATACTTCATCACTATCTACATTGCTATGATTATATGGTGCAGGTATAGCTTCAGGATGATAATCGTATTTTCTTGGAACAAAAGAACAGATTACAAAATTGTGTGCTTCAAAAGTTTGATGTACTGGTGGTGGTTGATGTACCCTACCTGTGATGGGTTCAAAATTGTGTATAGAGAAAGCCCATGGGTAATGATATCCATCCCATCCAATAAAATCAAATGGATGTGTGCCATAAGTATATGGATAAATCAAACCTTGCTTTTTAATTAAAATTTTAAAATCACCTTCTTGATCAAATGTTTCTAAATCATTAGGTCTTCTTATATCACGTTCACAGAAAGGTGCATGCTCCATTAATTGTCCAAACTGATTTTGGTAACGTTTTGGAAAACGAATCGGGCTATAGCTTTCGATAATAAATAATCTATTATTCTCATCATCAAATTCCATTTGATAAATGGTACCTCTTGGTACTACTAAGTAGTCACCATAAGAAAATTTAATTTTACCAAATCCTGTCTTTAATGTACCAGTTCCTTTGTGTATAAAAATGACTTCATCTGCTTGACTATTTTTATAAAAATAATCTGTCATTGATTTTTTTGGTGCAGCCAAAGAAATTTGTAAATCTGCATTTACTAAAACAGGTTTTCTGCTTTTTAAATAATCATCTTCTTGTTTGATATTAAAACCCAACAAGCTAGTATGTCGTAAATGTTTTTCTTTCGCAATTTTTGGTTCCACTGAATAGGGAGTGCCTAATGATTTTACAATGGTAGGTGGATGCGTATGATACACTAATGAATACATTCCAGAAAAGCCTTCAGTAGAAACCAACTCTTCTGCATATAGTTTTCCATTAGGTTGTCTATAAACGGTATGTCTTTTTGCGGGAATCTTTCCCAATGTGTGGTATATTGGCATAAATTACATTTTTCAAGCACCACAATACTAACAATTATTAGCAAAAGATAAAATATTATTTTTAACTTTGTTTGATAAAAATCAATCAGCTTCATACAGAGAAGGCAGACTCCAAATACATCATAAAATATTGATAATCAATGAAATTAGTAAGTTATTGGCAACAGGGATCAACAAAATTAGGGGCAATCGTAAATGATCAAGTGTATGCCTTACAAGATGTGAATCAACAATTACCTAATGATATCAATGCTTTTTTAAGATTAGGGGTATCAGTAAGAGAAGAAACCCAAGAAAAACTGATCTCTTTACTTGAAAAATCTGGTGCAATTGCTCCTGTACAAGATTATCAATTAATGGCTCCTGTTCCTCATCCAACTTCTTGTAGAGATGGTTATGCTTTTAGACAACATGTAGAAGCTGCGAGAAGAAACAGAGGAGTAGATATGATTCAAGAATTTGATCAATATCCTATTTTTTATTTTACCAACCACAATGCTATACAAGGACCAGGAGCAATTTATTGCATGCCTGATCATTTTCAGCAACTTGATTTTGAATTAGAGATTGCCATTGTAATTGGTAAAGAAGGTAAAAATATAAAAGCAAAAGATGCAGATGAGTATATAGCCGGCTTTACTATTATGAATGATCTAAGTGCAAGAAAACTACAAATGGAAGAAATGCTTTTAAATTTAGGTCCAGCAAAAGGAAAAGATTTTTCAACTGTTATAGGACCCTGGTTGGTTACACCTGATGAATTAAAAAGCTATTTGGTCCCCGCAAAAAAAGGACATGTTGGTAATAATTATAATTTATCAATGAAGTGTTGGGTGAATGATCAATTGGTTTCAGAAGGAAATGTAAAAGATATGGATTGGACATTTGCAGAAATCATTGAAAGATGTTCTTATGGGGTAACAATATATCCTGGCGATGTAATTGGTTCTGGTACTGTAGGTACAGGCTGCTTCTTAGAATTAAATGGAACAGGGAAATTAAAAGATGCTAATTATACACCACAATGGCTACAACCTAATGATGTGGTGACTATGAGTATAGATGGACTAGGTACATTAGAAAATACCATCTATAAAGAAGATACAGATTGGTCCATACTTTCCTTAAAAAAATAATTGACTTAAAATTTAAGTAAGATGCTCACCTTATCAACGGAAGATTTAAGCACACAAGCTTTACAACAATACTTACAATATGCTATTGCGCCAAGGCCTATTTGTTTTGCTTCAACAATTGATTTGAAAGGCAATGTAAATCTTAGTCCTTTTAGTTTTTTTAATTTATTTAGTATGAACCCGCCAGTTTGTATTTTTTCACCTTCTCGAAGGGTTCGGGATAATACAACTAAGCATACCTTAGAAAACATATTAGAAGTTCCAGAATGCGTAATTAATATTGTGAATTATGATATGGTACAACAAATGTCTCTGTCAAGTTGTGATTTTCCAAAAGATACCAATGAATTTATTAAAGCAGGATTTACACCATTGGCTTCTGAATTAGTAAGACCTCCAAGGGTTGCAGAGTCTCCAATTCAGCTTGAATGTATTATACAGGAAGTCATTAAGTTAGGAGATAATGCAGGAGCAGGAAATTTAGTCTTAGCATTGATTAAAAAAATACATATTAATGAGGAAGTACTAGATGCCAATAAAAATATTGACCAAGCAAAATTAGATTTGGTTGCTCGTTTAGGAGGTGATTGGTATGCTAGAATAACAGAAGATAATTTATTTAAAGTAGAAAAACCCAATACCAAGCTTGGGATAGGGTTTGATCAACTTCCAAAAGGTATCGTCTCTTCATCTTTATTAACTAAAAACGAAAAAGCCCAATTAGCAAATACTGATGTAGTTCCTTCTGCTGAAATAATCAATAAGACAAATTTTTCTGAAGAAACGATTTTACTTATTAAAGCAGCCTTATCCAATCAATCTACTGAACTCGCTTGGAAAATTATTCAAACTTCAGTTTAGCATCAATAATGCTAAGTCCATCTTTAATTAATTTGGTGAATTTTGGATAAGTGTCAATTTGTACTTTTAAATATGCTCTTATCTCAGTAGATAAGATCTCTTTAGAAGTATCTATATCAGCTAGTTCTAATATTTCAAGTGCAGCTAGCCAATCTTCTTTAAAATTGTTTTTAATATTCTTCCAAATGTCTAAGAGACTGTCGTCAGATTTTTTTTGTTCTCTATAATTTCTTATTTCTTGAAATATATTTTGATATACAAGATCTTTGCTACTATAGTTTTGCTGAAATGTTCTTTGTAGAGATACGTATAATTGATCTTCAAAAATATTTTTATCTGCAGTGCCATTAAATACAGAATCTATTGTATTACCAACGGCCATATCAAATGTTCCCCAAGCAGGCTCAAAATAACATTTACCATCTGTATCTGTTACCTTACAGTTTTCAAAACTTAAAAGGATTAATTTATTTTCTTTGTACAGAGTGTTTGTTAAAATACCTTCAACTGTAATACCATTTTCAAAATTCAATTGAATTGTTGAATTCAGTTCCCATCCCAAAGTATTCAAATCTTCCATGGTACAATCTTCCAGCTTTTTTCTATGATGAAGCAATTGCCCTAATGGAGCGCCAAATCCATCTTTATGATAGGCTGGTCCGTGTCCATCTAGTAAATGATCTTTATAACTTAAAGTAGTGGGCCCGGTAGTTTGAATATATTTTATTTGGTTGTTCTTATCTACATAAAAATTACTGAATACACCAGATACTTGTATGCCAGAACTAAATGTGGAAGTACAAATATTCTTACATTCAATGGCCTTTAAAACACTATCTAATCCACCAACTCGGTATGCCATTTTCTGCTCGAACTGTTCAAGTACATCAATTAAATTTTGGAAAGTTGGTGTTACAAATAATTGAGGTTGTTCTTTGGTAATATCGTAACTGTAATTTAATGCATCTATTGTGTATGGTATTTTTTTTACTTCTGGTCGCATACATGAAGCGCTTTCACCAATAGAAGAAAGTAAGCCTGCACCATAAATTTTGGGCGACTCAAGTTCACCTATTAATCCATACTCAACCGTCCACCATTGAAGCCTGCTTAATAAAGCCATTTCTGATGGGGTACCTAAATTTTGCTGATTATACAAAACTAAAGCCTCTGCTTTTTTTATTTCGTTTTGATCAACATTCGCTACTTCTTTAAGAATTGAAAGTGCACGAATAGATTCATATAGTTCATAATCCTTTGATGAAAACAATGCTTTAGTTCCAATTTTTCCTAAATAACTTAAATATTGGTTGTATTTGGTATCACTTATAATCGGGGCATGTCCAGCAGATTCATGAATAATATCTGGTGCTGAAGTATATTCTATATGTTCAAGCTGTCTTATATCTGCAGCTATTACCAAAACACGGTAGGCCTGAAATTCCATAAATGCAGCTGGAGGTATAAATCCATCTACTGTTACAGCACCCCATCCAATTTCTGATAATGCGTCATTGATTTCCTGTAAACTTGGAATTTTTTCAATAGTTAAACCAGCTTTTTTTAATCCAGGTATATAAGGATAGTACGCTACATTTTTCAAGTAACTATAATTCTGACGCATTACATAACGCCAAACTGCATGATCTACAGGTGTGTACTTTTCGTAAGCTTGTTCAACAATATATTTTCTTAAATGTAAGGGAAGGTTGGCTACTTGTTTATTATTGTATTCCAAAAACGTATTCATGTAATATCCTGATTAATGAATCAATAAATGTTGATTGTAAGACCAATTGTTTAGTTCTGTAAAAATACTAACAATTGGTAGTTAAATAATCAAGATATTCAATTTTTCCTCTTTTTATTTTTTGATTAACTCAAAGTAGGTTACCACGAACTTGTCTTTAACAACAGACCCTTGAACTTTAGCTTTTTTGATGGCGTTACAAAAACCCTCATTATCATGAGCGTCTCCATGGTCGTCAATGCCAGTTCCTTCAACAAAGTAGTTTTTGCCATTAAATTTCACTGCTAAAAGACAACCGTCTCCTTTCATTTTGAACATACAAGTTCCACAAGTAGCGGCTAACTCGTAAGTAGGTTTTTTGGGGTTGTAAATTAATTTTTTACTTGCGCTATCTTGTGCATTGATTAAATTAAAAAAAAGCATTGTAAATAAACAAAGTATAATCTTTTTCATATTAACTATTTTTTAAAAGTATTACCAATGTAAAAATACCTAATTTTGTCTATTGATCGAAGCTCTTTAAAACAAGCAAAAATGAAAAAAATAGTCATCCTTACAGTATTGTTCTTTGTTGCAGTTATTGGGAATGCTCAAATTTCTAAGGCAGAGTTAACCGCAACTGGACTTACATGCTCTATGTGCTCTAAAGCAACATACAAGCAATTAATGTCTATAGCTGAGGTGGAAAAGGTTGAACCAGACTTAAATAATACCGCCTTCATCATTTATTTTAAAAATGGTAGTGCTGCAAACATAAGCGATATAAAATCCAAAGTAGAAGATGCTGGATTTTCTGTTGGCGAATTGGTGGTTACATTTAATTTTAATAACCAGCAAGCAGAAAATAATAGTTCTTTTACGATCAATAACTCCACGTATACTTTTATGGATACTAAGTCTGCTACTTTAAATGGAGATAAAAAAGTAAAAATTCTTGATAAAGGATATATTGTTGAAAAAGAATACAAGCAGATTTCAAAGATGATTGAAAAGTATCCTTCTTATGCAACCAATAGTAAAAATGTATATCATATTAAGGTGTTGTAATATGAACAAAATTTTTCTAATCGCATTTTTGTTTATTCATTTGAATGCATTTTCTCAAGAGTTATTTGTATTCACAGAACCTGCAAGCAATATGCCTGCAAAATCAATTGGCATTAGAGATATGAATGCCTTAATGTATGAGAAAGATGGCAAATTGAATTACCATAATATGCCAGAACTAATGTGGGGCATTAACAAAAAGTGGATGGTACATGCCCAAGGTTTTATAAGCAATAGACAAGAAGGTGGCTTTGAGGTGGAAGGCGGTAGTTTTTATGCCAAATATCGTTTCTTTAGTGAAGATGATATTCAAAGTCATTTTAGAATGGCTTTATATGGTAGATACAGCTTTAATAGGGCCGATATACACCAACAAGAAATAGAAACAATGGGTCATAATTCGGGATATGAGGCCGGATTTATTGCAACAAAATTAATTCATAAAGTTGCCATCAGCAGCTCTATAAGTTATGAAAGGGCACTTGATAATAAACCAAATTATACATTTCCTCCAACAGAGAGTAACAGTGCAATGAATTATACTTTTTCAGTGGGTAAGCTGATGTTACCTAAAGTATATACAAGTTATAATCAAATGAATGTTAATTTAATGATTGAATTACTTGGCCAAAGATTGAATGATAATAAAAAATCTTATTTGGATATTGGTCCATCCGTACAATTCATCATTAATAGTCAAGCAAGAATAGACATTGGCTATAGACAGCAACTTTACTCAACTATGGAGCGTACTGCTCCAAATGGGATGATTTTTAAATTGGAGTATTTATTTTTTAATGCCTTTAGGTAGATTCACGCTAATCAAATTTTCCTGCATTGACATTCTTAATAGTTATGTATTCTGAACTATTAAATAATAAATAGGCATACCAATGGTGATATTTACTGGAAAGCTTATTGCGAGTGCCATAGGCAAGAGAATGCCTGGATTTGATTGTGGAACTGAAATTTTCATTGCAGCAGGAACGGCAATATAAGAAGCACTTGCTGCCAATATTGAAAAAATAAATCGATTCGAAATATCTGAAGATACCGATGAACTTAAGGCTGCTACAATACAACCATTAATAAGCGGAATTAAAATTGCAAATACAATTGGGAACCATCCAAAAGAGAAGAAAGATTTTAATTTTTTTCCGCTGGAAATACCCATATCTAGTAAGAAAATTGCCAAGAAACCTTTAAAAAGATCATTTGTAAATGGTTTAATTCCTTCTGCTTGTTTGGCATTTGCTAAGTAACCAATAATTAAACTTCCAAAGATTAATAAAACACTTCCATTGGTGAATGAATGTTTGATTGCATTTCTTTTGGTAATTTTTTCGTTTTCATCTTTATTGAAAATTGAAATGAGAAGCAATCCTATAATAATCGCAGGTGATTCCATTAATGCCATTATTGCAACCATGTGACCGTGAAGATTTAATTGCTGAGCTTCTAAATAAGATACTGCAGTAACAAAAGTTACCGCACTCACAGAGCCATAAGATGCGGCTATTGCCCCAGCATCAAATATGCTTAATTTTCTTTTTAAGATAAAAAAAGTATATATCGGAATAATAAAAGAAATGGAAATCCCAAACAACATTGACCAACCAATTTCAGCAGTAATTGCTTCATGAGATAATTCTTGCCCACCTTTAAATCCAATTGCAAACAATAAATATAAAGAAATAAATTTTGATGAATTATCGGGTATTTCCAAATCGCTTTTTAAATAAACAGCAACAATACCTAGAACAAAAAATAGTAATGCAGGATTAGTTAGGTTATCTAAGAGTAAATTATAATTCATCTATTTATTTTTAATACTATAAAATTTCTCTACTACCTAATTTTTGAAAATGCCAACCTTTTGCCAACATGTTGTTCATGAAATTTTCCATTTTCAAAGACCAGGTTTCCGTTTACAAAAGTATTTATTATTTTACTTTTAAAACATTGGTTCTCAAAAGGCGACCATTGGCATTTATAAAGAATGTTTTGACTGTTTACCACCCAATCTTGATTTAAATCAACTAAAACCATATCAGCAAAATATCCCTCTCGAATATATCCACGATCTTTAATTCTATAAGCTTCAGCGACATGATGACACATTTTTTCAACAATTTTTTCAAGACTGATTTTACCAAGTTGAAATAATTCAAGCATTGCAGGAAGCGCATGTTGAACAAGTGGGCCGCCAGACATAGATTTAAAGTAGTTGCCCTTTTTCTCATTCATTAAATGTGGCGCATGATCTGTTGCAATAATATCAAGTTTGTTATTTAATAGCGCCTCCATTAATCCCTCTTTATCATTTTTACTTTTTACAGATGGATTCCATTTTATTTTTGCTCCAAGTTCTTCGTAATCTTCATCCGAAAACCAAAGATGATGAATACAAGCTTCCGCAGTAATTCTTTTATCAATAATGGATTTCTTGTTATCAAATAAGTTTGCTTCTGCAAGGGTTGAAATATGAAAAAGGTGTAATCTATTATTATGTTTTTTAGCTATTTCTAAAACACGTTTTGTTGCAGTTAGACATGCCTCCTCGCTTCTAATTTTTGGATGAAACTTCATTGGTATATCATTTGCATAATAGTTTTGGTAACGTACCAGATTATTTTTGATAATAGTATCGTCTTCGCTATGTAATGCAATTAATGTCTCTGATCTTGAGAAGAGTTCTTCTAAAAATTCGGGATAATTTGCTAATATCCCTTCGTTATTATTAAAATATAATCCATCATCCGTAATCCCGCATACCTTTTCATTATCTATTCTTAATGCCTCTTCTAAATTATGTTGGTTAATTCCCATAAAAAAAGAATAGTTGGCTAATGAGTCTCTTGAAGCGATTTGATATTTCTCTTCTAATAAATCTAATGTTAGCGTATTTGGGATTGTATTGGGCATTTCCATGAAAGAAGTAATACCTCCTGCAATTGCTGCCTTTGATTCAGATTGTATAGATGCTTTATGGGTTAATCCTGGCTCTCTAAAATGCACTTGGTCGTCAATAATTCCTGGTAAAAGAAATAAACCCTCTGCATTTATTTCTTCTGCATTTTTATTTGAAATAGTACTTGAGATATTTTCAATTCTCTCTCCGTTAATTAACACATCAGCTACAAATATTTTTCCTTCGTTAACAATTTGAGCTTGTTTTATAATTTTTTTAGTCATCTAAAAATGGATTACATAAATTTTTGATCTATTTTAATGTTCATTTCCATGATCATTAGAAAAGAAATATTTTAGTATAAAAATACCTAAGATAATTGCTAGAACTGCACTGATATTGCTATGAATTATATCCTTGGTTAAAAAAGAAAAAAGTATAAAAAGAATCATTAATACCGTGCAACAATTTGCTAAAACTTTTAAATTACGCATAGCCTCATTCGGTTTTAATATTTTCTGTATTTGTATCTACTTGTACAATGATCATTCTCAATAAGCAGGTACAAATTTCAGCATCTTATTCATAATAATTTATTTATATTAATAATGTTTAACATAAATATATTTTATGAATATTCCATCCGAACAGGAACAAGATTGAGATTAATTTTTATCCTTTCTATAATTACTAGGCTTCATTCCTTTTTTCTTTAAAAAAATCCGATTAAAATAGGTTAGCGTATCAAATCCATTTTCAAAAGCAATCGTAGAAACCTGTTTATCTGTTGCTATTAAATCTCTACATACATTAGCAATTCTTATATCATTAACATAGTCTGAAAAAGTTTTACCTGTGATTCTTTTAAAAAATTTACAAAAGGCACTTGGAGTAAGATGTATAATGGAGGCAGCTCTTTGAATTGTCAGTGGCTCGGTTGAATGTTTTTGAATATACTGGCAAACTGTATTTATTCTTTTTTCATTTTCAGCACCCTTTAGTGGTTGATAAAAGGATGAAGCTAATGTTCTTGATTCCAATGTTGACAATAGATGTAGAATTTGTAGAAAAACTGAAATTTTATCAATGCCAGTTTTTGACGGCAATGCTTTAATTAAATTTTTGACATTATCGTTCTTATTGCTATCTATTGTTAGCCCTCTTTTTGAATCACTGAGAAAGCTATTGATTTTAGCAACTTCTTCTAATCCAATAAATCTTTGAATTAATTCTTTTGTAAATTGAATAACCACCACCTTACAATTCCCTTCCATATGACGATCACTCATCCAAGTGTGAGGCAGATCTGGTCCAATGAATACAAGATCACCACTTTCAAAATTTTCATGATGGTCTCCAACCATTCTTGTTCCTTTTCCATGTACAATAAGCGTTAATTCATACTCCGGATGATAATGCCAGAAAAAATCAAGCTTTTGTTGTTCAATTTCAAAAGCAATGATAGAATGTTGCCCCCTTTTTTTACCTATGTCCTCTAATAACGGCTTCATATAACACTATGTATTCAATTATGTGCTCAAATGTATAAAATATTGTCAATATAGTGTAATAATTGGAATATACAATGCCATGTAAGATGGAGACTTACTTCTATTTTTACTTTCTAAATAAAATCTATGTCCAGCATACCATCCTCTTTATTAGCATCCTTAGCCAAACCTTATGAGCTAAGCTTAGAACAAATTGAGTTTTTTCAAAAAAACCGTTTTATCAAACTTAAGCAAGTGTTCGACCAAGAAACCATCACTTATTTTAATGAAGCAATTGGTAAAAGGGTTGCCTTGATGAACAAAGAGCATACTCCTTTGGAACAAAGAAGTACTTATGGAAAAGCTTTTTTACAGTTATTTAATCTTTGGAGAGAAGACGAAATAGTGAAGGAATTTGTATTTAGTAAAAGGCTTGCAAAAATTGCATCCGATTTAATGCAAGTAAATGGCGTAAGAATTTATCATGATCAAGCTTTGTTTAAAGAAGGTGGAGGCGGTATTACTCCTTGGCACGCGGATCAATATTATTGGCCTTTAGAAACTGATAAAACAGTTACTGCATGGATACCCTTACAAGCAACTCCTCTTGAATTAGGTCCCTTGGAATTTAGTGCAGGTAGTCATCAAATTGTAGAAGGTCGTGATTTGGAAATAGGTGACGAAAGTGAAAATGTCATTCAACAAAAATTGAAAGTCACCAATTTTGAACATGTGATTGAAGCTTTTGATTTAGGAGAAATCAGTTTTCATAGTGGTTGGGTGTTTCATCGCGCAGGAGCTAATACTACCAATGATATGCGAAAGGTAATGACAGTTATTTATATGGATAAAGATATGATCCTCAAAAATCCAGAAAATAAAAATCAAATCAATGATTGGCATACATGGTGTCCAGGTGCCAAAATTGGGGAAGTAATCAATACGCCTATAAATCCTATTTTATATTCTAATTAATTTTTCACAAATATTTTAAAATCAAAAATTTTATTCTGTCAGTTTTTGATAATGAAATTTCTGACATACGAAATAGTATTTTTTGCATGCAAAATGATTTAAATAAAAAGTGGTGGAAAGAAAAAGTGGTATATCAAATATATCCAAGAAGCTTTAAGGACGCTAATGGTGACGGTATTGGTGATTTGCGAGGCATTATTGAAAAATTAGATTATATAAAAAATTTAGGCATTGATGTAGTGTGGTTAAATCCAATATATGAATCTCCTAATGATGATATGGGTTATGACGTTTCTGATTACAGAGCCATTATGAGCGAATTTGGAACGATGGAGGATTTTGATACCTTGTTAAAAGGATTACATCAAAGAGGTATTAAACTAATCATGGATTTGGTTGTGAATCACACAAGTGATGAACATTCATGGTTTAAAGAAAGTAGAAAGTCTAAAGACAATCCTTACAGAGACTATTATCATTGGTGGGATGCTGAAAAAGGAACACCACCGTATAGATGGAGTATTTTTGATAAAGAAAGTAATGCTTGGAAGTATGATGCACATACGCATAGTTACTATTTGCATATTTTTAGTGAAAAGCAACCTGATTTAAATTGGGAAAATCCAAAAGTGCGTCAAGAAATGTTTGACATTATGAAATTTTGGTTGGATAAGGGCATTGATGGATTTAGATTGGATGTGATTGCATGTATTTCAAAAGATATCCAATTTCCTCACCTACCCAAAGATATGCATCAAAGCCAGTGGTTTCCTTATTATGCACAAGGACCCCATTTACACGAATATTTACAAGAAATGCATGAAGAAGTTTTTTCAAAATACGATTGCATGAATGTTGGTGAAATGAGTTTTGTTACTACGGAGAATGCTTTATTATTTGTAGACGAGGATAGAAAAGAATTACAAACATTTTATCATTTTGATCATACTGGGGTAGGGGTTGATAAAGAAAATTTCATGTATGCTGATAAAGAAAATTGGGATTTAGTAGCATGGAAAAAAATATTTCATAAATGGGATAAGATATTTGAAAAAAAAGGTTGGGGTACCATTTATTTGGGCAACCATGATATGAGTAGAATGGTAAGTCGTTTTGGAAATGATACCGAAGCTTATCGTGAACTATCGGCAAAAATGTTACATACATTTATTTTAAGTATGAGGGCAACCCCCTACATTTATTATGGGGATGAGATTGGTATGGTGAATACAAATCATACCAATATTGAAGACTATCAAGATGTATATACGATTAACTATTATAATGGATTAAAGCAAAAAGGGGGAGATTATGAAGGGTTTTTGAAATCACATGCTGCAATAAGTAGAGACAATGGCAGAACCCCAATGCAGTGGGATAATCAAGCTCAAGCTGGATTTACAAATGCTAAGCCATGGTTGGCTGTTCATGAAAATTATATGAGAATTAATGTAAAGGATCAGACAGCTAATTTTAATTCTGTATTACATTATTTTAAAAAAATGATTCAATTAAGAAAAAAGCATGAAACATTGATTTATGGTGCTTTTACACCAATTGATGAAAATAATGAACAACTATTTGCATACACAAGAAGCCTAGACAAAGAACAATTTTTAATTGTATTAAATTTTTCAGATCAGCTTGCTATATTAAATACAGGTATTGAAACAAAATCTGAAAACATCATTATTAGTAATTACGAAACACCCGTTATCAATAATTTATATCAGCCCTATGCGGCAGTGATTTATAAAATAGAGCAATAAAATAATTTAAATATGAGATTAACAATTATCACAATCCTAGTATTATTAAGCAACATTTGTATGGCACAAAAATCTAATCCTGAAAAAGGTGAGGTTTTATATCATGTATTTCAAAGAAGTTTTTATGATAGTGATGGTAATTTACACGGCGATCTAAATGGCCTTAAACAAAAGCTTCCCTACTTACAAGACCTGGGAATCACTAGTATTTTACTACTTCCTTTATATGAAGCCGATTGTTATCATAACTATTTTGCAAATAATTTTGAAAAAATTGACCCCAATTTTGGAACAATGCAAGAATATATATCATTGGTAAAAGAAATTCATAAAAGAGGCATGAAAGTTTATATGGATATGGAAACCCAATATGTAACTGAAAAGCATTTGTGGTGGAAAGATGCTGTGGGTAACCTTAATTCAAAATTTAGTGATTATATTTTATTTGAGGACTCAGCACATAAGGTACCAGCAACTATTATTTTTGATTTAAGACAGTTAAATAATTACAATGGAACTTCGATAAAAATTACTACGGTTAATTTAAAAAATAAGGAAGTACTAGATTATAACAAGAAATTATTTTCTTATTTCGTAGATCCAAATAATGATGGAAAATTTGATGATGGTGTAGATGGCTTTAGATTAGATCATGCAATGGATCACTTAGATGGCAAGTCCGCACTAACTAATTTATTTGTTGATTTTTGGAATCCCATAATGACCCATTTAAAAAAACAAAACCCTGCATTAAACAATATGGCTGAGCAGGCAGAATGGAGAGATTATGGTTTAGAATATTTTAAAAAAGCTGGTGTGGACAGAATGTTTGGGTTTGGTTTACAACAAGCAATTGTATCATTTGATAAACAAAATTTAATTCGAAATGCTGATTCTATATTAGTAAACTGTCCTAAAGGAAAAGAACAAATCATCTTTATTGAAAACCATGATATAGACAGATTTGCTTCAATCGAACCCAATCAACAAAAGCAAAAACTTGCGGCCTCATTAATGTTATTGATCGGAGGGGTTCCATCCATTTATTATGGCCAAGAAATTGGGATGCTTGGGAAAAACGGCAATTGGGGCTCTACCGATGGCAATGATATACCACGCAGAACAGCTTTTAAATGGGATTCTTCCTATGACGCAAAAGGAATGGCTACTTGGTATAGAAATGTAAAAGCAACTTGGAATAATGATAACCTAAAAGGAAATGATGCTGTTTCATTAGAGGCTCAATTAAGAGATAGTAGTTCTTTGTTTAATTATTACAAAAAAATGTTACAAATTAAACATTCTAATCCTTCATTAGCGAAGGGTAATTACGAAAATTTACCTAACAACAATAGTAAAGTATATAGTTTTACAAGAACATACAATGGACAAAAAGCAATTGTGGTGGTGAATCTTTCCAATGAACAACAAACTGCATCTTTTGAAAATATAAATTCCAAAACGATACCATTATTTGGGAAGGCAAATTTCACCAACAATAATTTACATCTTAATCCTTATGAGGTATTGGTTCTTAAGGTGAAATAAAGCATACTCCATACTTAGCATAAAATATGTAATGCATAATTTATGCTATATGTCACCATCCTATCTATTTATATTACTTAAAAGGGGTTTAATACTTTAATCTAAAATTTTTATTAATCTTAAACCCCTTTTTTGTATTCTCCCACCAAAAAACAGCTCCTTTAGGGCCATTTAGATTGCTCTTTTTATAGGTTGGATAAAATAAATCTAAATCTCCGTCATTATTTTTTTTCAATTATCTTTATCACCAATTTAAGCATGACATTAGTACAACTTTAATGAAGTTTTTATTATCAATTTTATTCCTTTTTATTTTTATTTCTAGCTTTTCTCAAAATGACAGCTCAAATAAAATCCGTTTAAGTGGTTATGTTGAAAGCTATTATAGCTACGACTTCTCTAAGCCCTTAAACAACGAAAAGCCCGATTTTAATTACAATTACAAGAGGCACAATCAATTGAATATTAATCTAGCATTTGTAAAAGCGAATTATCAAACTAAAAAGCTAAGGTCAAATCTTGCATTAATGACAGGCAATTATGCCAAATACAATCTAAGTGCAGAACCTAATTGGGCAAAACCATTATTTGAGGCCAACATAGGATACAAGCCATTTGAACAACATAATTTTTGGATTGATGCTGGTGTAATGCCTTCCCATTTAGGATTTGAAAGTGCTGTAGGAATTGATTGTTGGAATTTAACAAGAAGTATTTTAGCTGAAAACTCACCTTATTATGAAACAGGTATAAAATTAAATTATACCAATAAAAAACAAGATTTATATGTTGCATTTCATTTATTGAATGGATGGCAGAAAATTGCAATTACAAACTGGAATCAAAAACCAAGCGTTGGGGTACAAATCAATTATAAACCAACCAATAGATTAACACTTAACTATAGTAATTTCATTGGAAATATAGCGTTAGATAGTATTAATGCATTAAGAATATTCCATAATCTATATGCAATTTATGAAGCATCAAATAAGTTTTCTTTCATATTTGGTTTCGATATTGGCACTCAACAAGAAATGAATACAAAAACAAAAGTTTGGTACACGCCTGTAATTATTTCCAAAATTAATTTGAATCAAAAAAGTAAAATTGCTGGAAGGTTAGAATTTTATAGTGATAAGAATCAGGTAATCATTGGATCTTTAACTCCCAATGGCTATCAAACCTTTGGGGCTTCGGTCAATTATGATTATCAATTATCGCCAAAAGTTTTATGTCGTGCAGAATTGAAAAAGTATAATTCAAAAGATCCTATATTTAGGTATACACGAGCCCTCGATCATCAAACTAGTGCAACAATGGCTTTGCTTATTTCATTGTTTTAACAATAGTTGCAACACGCTTTCCTAATCTAAAGCCTTTTTGTAAAAATATCGTATCTATTTTTTCTGTTTTGAAAACACTTTCATTGGTAATGGCTGATGCCCCAAATGCTGATGTCCATTCATCCCCTCCCACTACAATCATTCCAAAAACCAACATTGATTGTAATATTTGAACTTGTGCCAGCTCTTCCCCGGCAGATATGCCCCCAGCTGTAACAAATGCAGCACCAATTTTATCTTTTAATGGATTACCCTCAAATGGCCATTCACTCATAAATCTAACCACTTCAGGCGCAAGGTTCGCATTATAGACGGGGCTCCCTAAAATAATTGCATCTGCATCTAATAAATCTTTAGTTGTTGTTAGTTCAATACTTTTAAGAATTACATGAATTCCTGGTACGGATGAAGACCCTTTTGCAACTTCATCCGCCAAGGATTTAGTATTAGCTGTTTTACTATGATAAGTAATAAGTATATTCTTTGCCTTCGCCTGACCGTAACCAAATTGGTTGAAAAACAATGTTAAGAAGAGTATATATATTTTCATCACTTAAATTAATACATTTTTAATATGAATTAATGTAAATTAAAAAGAAATTCCTAATATAGTAGTATAATTTACTTTTTATTGTATTATATTTTTTTACAAGAACTAAATATTTTGTTAATATGAAAAAAGAATTTTTCTTTTTCTTTTTATTGGTAGTTAATTTTGCTGTAGCACAGTTACCAAGGGCCTCTTCAGGCAAAATTGAAAGAATAGAAAATTTTAGTTCAAATTATATTTCTGCAAGAAATGTAGATATTTGGCTTCCCTCCAACTACAGTAAAAGTAAAAAATATGCTGTTTTGTATATGCAGGATGGACAAGGCCTATATGATGCAAATATTACTTGGAATCATCAAAGTTGGGATATAGATGATGTTATTACAAGTTTAATTGAGGCACATAAAATTAAAGATGTAATTGTTGTAGGAATTTGGAATGGTCAAAGTGCTAGACATGCTGAATATTTCCCACAAAAGCCTTTTGAAAAATTATCTACAAGCCAACAGGATACCGTTACTGCACAATTACAAAGAGCTTCAAGAACAAAAGATACTTTCAAGCCCATTTCAGATAATTATTTGAAATTTTTAGTAAATGAACTCAAACCTTTTATTGATAAAAATTTTTCGACACAAGCAAATACAGAAAATACTTTTATTGCAGGTAGTAGTATGGGGGGACTAATATCAATGTATGCTATTTGTGAATACCCCAATGTGTTTGGAGGTGCTGCATGCCTTAGCACACATTGGCCTGGTTCCTTCAATGTAGATAATAATCCTATACCTGATGCTTTTTTAAATTATATCAACAATAATTTACCTAATCCAAAGAATCATAAAATTTATTTTGATTATGGAGATCAAACTTTGGATGCTTTATATCCACCTTTGCAAAAGAAAGTAGATATGGTTATGCAAGCGAATGGGTATTCTTCATCAAATTGGATGACAAAATTTTATCCAGGGGATAATCATAGTGAATTATCTTGGAATAAGAGATTACATATACCTATGGAATTCCTACTAAGGAATTGATTATATTGTAATATGAATAAACATTTCTTTTCCTTATTACTAATTGGATTCTTTGCTTTATCTCTCAAAGCCACACCAGGTAATCAATTTGTAACTCAAACTCATGACGCAAACGAAATAATTGTCCCAGTTGGTGGTAATACCTGGACCATTAATGGAGGCAATGTAAATAATAAAGGTTTGACCAATTGGACATCTACTGCAACCAAAGTACAAACCTATGTTTATCTAACTAAAACTGGCACACTTCAGCTCTCTCTCCATATGAACCCTGGAGGCAAGAACAAATTAAAGATTACTGTTCAGGGTATTTCCAAAGAAGTGATTGTGGAGGGTGTGTTGGAAAAAGCATATTATGTTGGCAAATGGGAGCATGTTAAGAATGGATATGTGATGATAGAGATGCAAGGTGTTTCAAAGTCTGCAACTAGTTTTGGAACAGTCAATTCATTTGCTATTAGTGGTACTTCAATCAATAGTGAAACTGCATTTGTAAAAGATAACAATGACAATTATTTTTACTGGGGAAGAAGAGGACCATCTGTTCATTTGAAATACACATTACCATCTTCTGATATTACTGAATTTTACAGTGAGATTAAAGTGCCTGAGGGGAATGATATTATTGGTTCTTACTTTATGGCCAATGGTTTTGCAGAAGGATATTTTGGCTTTCAAGTCAATTCATTAACAGAACGAAGAATACTATTTTCAGTATGGAGCCCTTATGCCACCGATAACCCGGCAAGTATTCCATCGGAATTTAAAATCACCCTACTCAAAAAAGGCAATAATGTTCATACAGGAGAATTTGGTAATGAAGGCGCGGGAGGGCAGAGCTATCTTGTATATCCATGGAAAGCAGGAATGACTTATAAGTTTTTATTACGCGGTCAACCACAGTCAGATAATTCAACCATCTATACTGCTTATTTTCTTGCACCAGAAGAAAACAAATGGCTGCTCATAGCAAGTTTCAAAAGACCGGCGACCAATACCTATCTTAAAAATCTACATTCCTTTTTGGAGAATTTTATTACAGAGACAGGTAACCAGACCAGAATGGCGATTTATGGTAATCCATGGGTCAGAGATGCCAATGGAGTATGGACAGCGTTATCATCTGCAAAATTTACTGCTGATCAAACTGCAAGAAAGGGGTTCAGACTTGACTATGCTGGTGGAGTAAAAGGAAATGCCTTTTTTCTAAAAAATTGTGGGTTCTTTTTTCCAGCCATACCCATTAATAGTCAGTTTAATATTGATCATCCAATAATACCTCCGGTTATTAATTTTGAACAATTGCCTTAGGACATAATACTGGGGCTACATGTTTAATTATAGGTAGATTAAAATTTTTCAGCCACTTCTTTAACAACTTTAATCTCATACTTGCTTGAAATTTCTTTTTGAAGCTCTTCTATCTTCTTATCAATTCTATCATAAAAATAATTAACAATATATGCGTTGATATCAAACTTCAAATTAATCAATCTATTATTATACTCCTTTAAAATTACATTATCATAGGTCAATAAGGTAGCGTCATCATTAATCACTTTGTTCTTAACATCTATATATTTTGTACCATCAATTATTTTATAGGTCAAGTTCTTAATATTTAATTTATACTGATAGATTGTCACGTTTTCAAATTCATTTAATTGTGCTATTAATTGCCAGTATTCAGTAATTAAATTACTAATATTTTTATCTTCAATTAGTCTCATACCACCTGACCTTAATTGAGATGAGGTTCTATCTATAAAAGTAATTGGCCTCGTTCCACCTGTTTTTAAACTAACACGATACATTGTTTTTATATTTTCAGCACTCCAATTTCCTTTTGAAAGTAATTCTATTGCAGTATCTAGACCGGCTATTTGATTTGCGGTATACTTTCTTGCAAAAAGCATTTCTTGTTTATCTTTTGCAAGATCATCCATTAAACTTTCTAGGTATTGTTTTTCTCTATGCCTTTCTACAAAATGTTCTCTTTGATTTTCTGCGAAAAAACCTAAGGTTACTGCAGCAAATAGCATTATAAACTCAGTTAAATATTCTTTCCATTTTTTAGGATGATGAGAGTGATGATGTACTTCCATATGTATAAATTATAGTTGAAAATAAGGTAAAGTTTTCAATCCCTTCACCTGCATTAACCCCTGTTTTCCCAAAAAACACAAAACCTAGCCCAAACATAGCCTGAACTTACCCCAAAAAAAATGGCCTATCCTGGTTCCCCCAGTTCTCTATTTAAAATTCCGTATTCATCAATTAATATTACATTTGTAAAGAAGCTAATGTTTATAATTTCAAACTTATATTATTATCAAATCAAGTTTCATTTTTGTTTTTCAAAGACAATTTAAATCCAACCAAGATGATTAATACAGTTATTAGAATTCTATGTATAGTTTTAATTAGTACTAATATGGCTTTTTCTCAAGGCCCGAACGTAGATTTTTCTAAAAAGCCACCTAGTTTAGATTCTTTATTCCCAAAAATAGCTGCAGAGAAAAATGATAGTGCCCGTTACTATTTAACCATGACAGCTTTGACCATTTCGGAAACTAATCCAGTGGAGGATATGCATAATTCTGAAAAAATTCTTTTATATGGTCAAAAGAACAATGATTTAATATGTCAGGGTTTAGGATATTCTTGTCTTAGTTATGATTATATCGCTTTTGGAGACCAAGTGAAGAGCTTGAAATATGGTATTTTGGCAAATCAAGTTGCTGAGAAAGCCAATAATGACAGATTGAAAACATTCGGGAAAGGCATGTTAGCACTGTCCTATTTGACAATGGGAGATTTTGATAAGGCGGTATCTTATAATAAAGCTGCTATGGAAGCAGGAACAAAGTACACTCCAGATATAATATATGTATGTGTAGTTAATGATATGGGCACTATTTATTTAGCAATGAATAAAGTGGATTCGGCATTAGTATATACCCAAAAAGCCTATGAATTGGCTATCAAAACTGGAATCAATTATTGGTTAACATCTACCTATTTACAATTTGGTAGTATACACCAGGCTTTGAATAATTCGGCTTTAGCTTTAAATTATTGGAACTTGGCACTTAATGAAGCTAGAAAAATTAATTCTCCTAAATTTCAAAGTATCGCTTATAATGCTATATCAAAATATTACTTCACAAATAATCAAATTGATTCAGCAAAGCTTTATGCGTCCAAAGCAATTGCTAGTGTAAGAAATACTGCATTTAACACTTTGAATGTAGAGCCAGCTAAATTATTATTAAATATTTATCGCGATATTAATATTGATAGCGCATTTAAGTATTCTGAAATTTACAGAGCAGCAAATGATAGCTTGTATAATATTAAAGCGCTTCAACAAGCACAGTTAATGTCTGTAGAAGAAGAATCTCGCCAAGAACAATTGAAACTAGAAGAAGAACAGGCGAATGAGTCTCGTAAAATGAATTTAGAATACACTTTTATTGCATTAGGCATTGTTAGCTTTTTCATGATATTTATATTATTTAGCAGAAAGCATATTACCAATACCAAAGTCATACAATTTTTAAGTGTGGTTTCTTTATTAATTGTATTTGAATTCTTGAATCTATTAATACATCCCATTTTAGAAAAAGTAACACATCACTCTCCACTGCTAATGCTATTAGGTTTGGTCGCATTAGCTGCATTACTTATCCCATTGCATCATAAATTGGAACATTGGGCTGTCAACAAATTAATTGAAAAGAATAAAGCAACAAGACTAGCTGCTGCAAAGAAAACGATTGATGAATTAGAGCAGAAGGGTTAGATTTTTAGGTTAAATCAAATTATTAGAGGCATCTAGCTTCCTGTTTTTCCTCCAAAAACACAAAACTTGGCCGGGAGTTACCCCATACAAAAAGGGTCTACGCTTTTAACAGCATAAACCCTTGAAAATCTTGCCCTTCGGCTCTGGGCCCACCAGGGTATGATCCTGGGAACCCCTGATGATGAGCGACAATTTTGCAATATTTTAAGTAACTTTATAATCAATTCTGAATATGAATATTGCACCAGTTTTACATAAAGCACCACTTAAGTCAGTGGATGAAAAAATGAATGATTTGAATTATTGGTTAGCACAACCTTTGGTAAAAAGGCTTGAAGCGGTGACATTTTTAATATCACAAACAGTAGATCTTAAATCTACTAGAATGGATAAAACACATGTAGTAAGAAGAAAACTGAAAGCATGACTTTAGCCCAAGATTTTGAAGACTTTGTTCAACTCCTTAATAATCACCAAGTTGATTATATGGTGGTTGGTGGATACGCATTGGCATTTCATGGTAAACCAAGACATACAGGCGATTTAGATATTTGGATAAATAGTTCAGAAACGAATGCAGAAAAATTAGTACTTGCCATAAAAGAATTCGGATTAGCAAGTTTAGGATTAACAAAATCTGATTTTATGGAAGCTGGTTATGTTACACAAATAGGATATCCTCCACTTAGAATTGATATTCTGAATACCATTGATGGCGTGAAATTTGAAGATGCTTTTCCAAATAAATTACTAGTAGATGTAAATGGGATTGAAGTTAAGTATATTGGTTTAAAAGAATTTATAGATAACAAAACTGCTTCAGGCAGAAGCCAAGATATTGCTGATTTGAAAGAGATTAAGAAGTTGAATAAGGAGTAATTTTCCTTTTATAAACCCCAAACAAAATGGGTCTACGCCTTTAACAGCATAAACCCTTGAAAATGTTGCCTTTCGGCTATGGGCCCACCAGGGCATGATCCTGGGACCCCCTGATTATGAGGGTTTAAAGTGGTATTCCATACCTTTTCTTTTATTGATAATCAATAGGATACAAGAATGAAATAGATTTATATTTCTCATATTCCACCTCTTTTAACCCGTTTTTCGTGAAAACTTGGCCGGGAACCTGGCAGGGAATAATTTAAAACAATGAGTAATTAATTATTTAATTCCTCAATTTTCATTTTCAGTTTATCGAAAGAGAATCTATCTGAATTATTTTTACCAATATACCTAAACACCTCTTCTCCTTTTCTATTTAGAATAATCAAAGCTGGGTAATGAACTACTTGTCCATGAAATTGGTAACCATTAGGAATATTTAATTGATCTGCTAATTGGGCATCTTTATCTTGATAGATAGGGAATGAATTATTAGACTTTATTTTTTTTGCCCATTCTTTAATCTCAGCTTCATTATCTGGTTTAATAAATACTTGGATTACATTTGACAATGTAGTCGACTTTTCAAAATACTCAGAGGTGTGCCTTATGCAATATGGGCATTCAGTTTTAAGTAAAAAATGAAGTACTACAAAATTACCGTTAGCTTTTTTTAGAGAAAATGTACTATTGTCAGTTACTGATTTTAAAGTAAAATTATCAACTTTTTGAGCTTGGGAGTTTATTACAAATAAAAGAATAATGATTAAGAACTTAATGTGTTTCATGATTATTTTTTCTATTTCAAAATTATGCTTTTTTAAAATGTTTTAATGTTAAATCTAATGAGATACCCAACATAGTAATATCCTTTACAATTGAGAAAGAAAATCCATTCATTAAAAAGGATAAGGTGGTTAAAAAAATTAAACAAGATAATATTGCACCATATTTTTCTTTAACAATAAGAAGTATGAAAACAATTAATTCAAAATATCCTAAAAAATAATTAGGTCCCATAGGGCCAAGTATAGTCAACCAAGAGGTTAATGGGTTTTTACTTACCATTTGAAATATTCCTTCTGGAACTCCTTGCCAAGCAAACACTTTCTCCATCCATCCAAAACCAAGTATAATTAAAAGACCAATTTTACTATAATTGAAGGATTTGAAAAGTTGTGAATTCATAGAATTTTTTTATGATTTCTAAATTAATATAATTTCCACTTCATCACCTCCTTTCACCCCTGTTTTCTCTCTAAATATTCAAAACCTGGCCAGAACTTGGCCGGGACTTACCCCAAACAAAAAGGGTCTACGCTTTTGACAGCATAAACCCTTGAAAATCTTGCCTTTCGGCTGTGGGCCCACCAGGGCATGATCCTGGGACCCCCTGATTATGAAAATATCTTGATAATCAATTAGTTACAATATTTGTTTACCTAATTTTTTAAATTAGTTACCTGATTGTTTACTCAATCAATACAAAGAGCTTGGTTAAACCTCTACCATGTATTTAAACAGAGGTATTTAGTAAAACCAAGTTTATGTCTACAGTTCTTAAAGTGTATTTCTTTGTTTACAAAGCAAAGACCAATTCCAAGGGATTAGCTCCAATTGTTTTAAGATTAAAGTATCAATCTCAAAAAGAGCAAGTTTATACAGGCTTTTCAATTAAGCCACAAAATTGGAATAAAGATAAATACCAAGTTAAAAATGGTGAATCAAAAGCAATTGAAATTAACCAGCATTTAAAAGACCTTGAACAAATTGCACGTCAACAGTACTCATTGATGTTTCAGGCAAGCAATGTTTCCCTAAAGCAGATTATTGATAAGCTTAAGGGTACAGAGAGTGGCCCTTTGACTTTGATGGAATTAGCTAGTAGTTATAATCAAAAACTAAAAGACAAAGTTGGTATTGAATATAAATTAGCTACT
>Ga0209358_10000232_pt1 | contig 50815 bp, 57 predicted proteins | sample LauGreFa1BDMLBSN_2_FD_187574 | JGI IMG/M metagenome (GOLD analysis project Ga0209358, IMG submission 187574) | Freshwater lake microbial communities from Lake Michigan, USA - Fa13.BD.MLB.SN (SPAdes) (version 2) | ecosystem: Environmental > Aquatic > Freshwater > Lake | place: Lake Michigan, USA... | reverse complement strand
ACAATGTGAAGATGACGGTGGCCTTGATTGCGCCGATTGCGATGGAGCAGGGATTGCGCTTTGCGATTCGTGAGGGTGGTCGCACCGTCGGTGCAGGCGTCGTCGCTAAAATCCTCGATTGATCGGTTAGGTAAAGTCTTTACGATCCATTGATTGCGGCTAAATGTCATCGTGATCAATGAATTGGTCAATGTTTACCGGAGCGTTCTTTCCATGGGCCGTCGCTTCGTCGGCCTATGTCTATCAAGTGGCGTGATCCGGCGCGCCACTTATCGTTCTTTGGAGCCAAGTCATGCAAAGTCAAAAAATTAGAATTCGCCTTAAGGCCTTTGATTACAAGTTAATTGATCAGTCGGCAGCAGAAATTGTCGATACAGCCAAGCGCACGGGCGCAGTGGTCAGAGGCCCTGTTCCCTTGCCCACACGCTTTCAGCGCTTTGATGTGTTGCGCTCGCCACATGTCAACAAAACGTCTCGCGATCAGTTTGAGATCCGAACCCATCAGCGACTCATGGATATCGTTGATCCTACGGACAAGACAGTCGATGCGCTGATGAAGCTTGATCTACCGGCGGGTGTCGATGTGGAAATCAAACTACAGTAGTTGAGACCCAGTCAGCCTAATTTGTAGGCGAGAAGATTTTCACTTATACTTGAGAGCTTTCTCCCGAAACGTTCGCGGATCGGGAGAGCTAGTGCCACTAACATAAAAATTGTGGCGCGACGCACCAACCACTAGCGCTTGACCAATCGAAGTCAGGCATGGAGAAACAACATGAGCTTGGGCCTTTTGGGTCGCAAGGTCGGCATGATGCGCATTTTTACGGATGACGGAGATTCCGTTCCTGTAACAGTGCTTGATGTGTCGAATAATCGCGTGACCCAGATCAAAACCGTCGAGAACGACGGCTATAGCGCAGTGCAAGTCGCCTTTGGCGATCGCCGCGCTTCTCGTGTCAACAAAGCGGCGGCCGGCCACTTCGCAAAAGCTGGAGTGACTGCCGCTCGGGTGTTGCGTGAGTTCCACCTTCCGGCTGATCAGGTCTCGGCAATGAGTGCGGGATCGGTGCTTGGCTTGGACCTTTTTCAAGTGGGGCAAAAAGTCGACGTCGCCGGGACCTCGATCGGCAAGGGCTTTGCGGGAACGATCAAACGCCACAATTTCTCCTCGCAGCGTGCCTCGCATGGTAATTCGCGATCGCATCGTGTTCCGGGTTCTATTGGTATGGCGCAAGATCCCGGCCGCGTATTTCCTGGCAAACGCATGTCTGGCCATCTTGGTGCGGTAGCAACGACCGTTCAAAACCTTGAGATTGCTCGGGTTGATGCTGGGCGAGGCTTGCTGATGGTCAAAGGTGCGGTTCCGGGTGCTAAGGGCGGTGATGTGGTTGTAACGCCTGCCGTGAAACTAGCCCCTGCGGCCAAAGCCTAAGGAGCGCATGCATGGAACTTAAGTTGCTCAATGAGCAGGGGCAGGCCTCAGGAAATGTTGCTGCTCCCGATACGATCTTCGCTCGAGATTTTAATGAACCGCTCATTCACCAGGTTGTCGTGGCCTACCAGGCAAACGCAAGAAGTGCGAATCGGGCGCAAAAGGATCGCTCCGAAGTCAGGCACTCGACGAAAAAGCCCTGGCGGCAAAAGGGCACGGGGCGGGCTCGTGCAGGGATGACCTCAAGTCCGCTCTGGCGCGGAGGTGGCCGGACATTTCCGAACTCGCCTGAGGAAAACTACACGCAAAAAGTCAACAAGAAGATGTTTCGTGCTGGGATTTGCTCGATTCTTTCGCAACTTGTTCGCGAAGACCGGGTTGCCGTGGTTGACCAGTTCTCTGTTGAGGCGCCTAAGACAAAACTACTTGCACAAAAGCTTAAGGGCATGGGCCTTGATTCGGTGCTTGTCATTGCAGATAGTCCAGATGACAACCTGCTTTTAGCAGCAAGAAATCTCGCCAATGTGCTGGTTCTCGAGCCAAAACACGCTGACCCAGTGGCGCTGATCCATTACAAAAAAGTGCTGATTACCAAGCAAGCGTTGGCTAAAGTCGAGGAGATGCTCGGATGAACCAGGAACGTCTCATGAAAGTCCTGCTCTCGCCGATCGTCTCGGAAAAGAGCACGCAGCTGGCCGAAAAGCGCAATCAAGTCGCGTTTCGGGTGATGGAGGATGCTACAAAGTCCGAGGTGAAAGCGGCCGTCGAGCTCCTCTTTAAGGTTGAGGTTGATGCTGTTCAAGTCCTAAATCTACCTGGCAAGTCTAAGCGCTTTGGTCGTTTCATCGGGAAGCGCCGAAATACCCGTAAAGCCTATGTTTGCTTGAAGGCCGGTCAGGAAATTAACTTTGCGGAGGTCGCGTAATCATGACTATTGTCAAAGTTAAACCTACGTCCGCTGGCCGTCGCGGAATGGTCAAAATTGTGACGCCTGGCCTACATAAAGGAAAGCCAGTCGCAGCACTTACCGAAAGTAATAAGCGAGGATCTGGTCGTAACAACAACGGCCACATCACAACCAGGCACCGTGGCGGTGGGCATAAGGCTCACTATCGAGTCGTCGATTTCCGTCGCGATAAGGATGGGATCGCCGCAAAGGTTGAGCGGCTCGAATACGATCCCAATCGCAGCGCGCACTTAGCGCTACTCTGTTACGCCGATGGAGAGCGCCGATATATTCTTGCGCCTCGCGGGGTTCAGGCCGGCGATCAGTTGATGAGCGGATCGCAGGCTCCGATTCGCGCAGGCAATTCGATGCCCATACGCAATATCCCCGTGGGCTCGACAATCCATTGCATCGAGATGCTTCCTGGTAAAGGTGCGCAAGTGGCGCGATCGGCGGGAACTTCCGCGCGCTTGTTGGCCCGCGAAGGTACATACGCACAGGTCCGGCTTCGGTCAGGTGAAGTTCGGCGCGTCCACATTGAGTGTCGCGCAACCTTGGGAGAAGTGGGCAACGAAGAGCACAGCCTGCGGAAACTGGGCAAGGCAGGGGCTACACGTTGGCGTGGCATTCGGCCAACGGTCCGTGGTGAAACGATGAACCCTGTTGACCACCCGCATGGTGGTCGGACACGTGGTAACCGACATGCTGTGTCCCCCTGGGGTCAACCGACCAAGGGCTACAAGACCCGTCGCAATAAGCGCACCGATTCCATGATCGTGCAGCGGCGCGGCAAGTAAAACGAACACCCGAGAAAACGATGGCACGTTCAGTCAAAAAAGGGCCTTTCGTCGACGCCCACTTGCTCAAGAAAGTCGATGCTGCGGTTGCTGGAAAAGACAAAAAACCAATCAAAACTTGGTCTCGTCGATCCACGGTCATTCCTGACTTTGTTGGGCTAACCATCGCAGTTCACAACGGACGTCAGCACGTCCCCGTGTTTGTTAATGAGAACATGGTGGGTCATAAGCTGGGCGAGTTCGCGCTGACACGGACCTTCAAAGGTCATGCGGCAGATAAAAAAGCCAAGCGTTAGGAGTTCGGAAGATGCAAACACAAGCCATTCTTCGCGGTGTTCGTCTGTCGGCTCAGAAGGGGCGCTTAATGGCAGACTTGATCCGCGGCAAGCCCGTTGAACAGGCGCTGAATACCTTACAGTTCGCGCCGCAAAAGTCAGCCAAGATTCTGCGTAAAGTGCTCGAGTCGGCAATTGCTAACGCTGAGCATAATGACGGTGCTGATGTCGATGAACTCAAAGTAACCACGGTGCATGTCGAAAAAGGTGCCTCGCTCAGGCGCTTCGATGCGCGTGCCAAGGGTCGAGGCGTTCGGATCGAGAAGCAGACCTGCCATATTTATATCACCGTGGGCAACTAAGAGGAAAGCCATGGGACAAAAGATTCATCCAACCGGTTTTCGCCTTTCGGTGAGCCGTGACTGGTCGTCGCGCTGGTACGCCAATTCGCGTAACTATCCAGTCATGCTCAATGAAGATCTTCGCGTGCGCGAGTATCTCGGTCGACGCTTGAAAGGTGCGTCCGTGGGTCGTATCGTGATTGAGCGGCCGGCGAGAAACGCCCGAATTACCATTTACTCAGCACGACCTGGTGTGGTAATCGGCAAGAAAGGTGAGGATATCGAGCAGTTAAAGTCCGATCTTCAAAAGCTGATGGGTGTGCCTGTACACGTCAACATTGAGGAGATTCGGAAGCCTGAAATTGATGCGCAATTGATTGCTGACTCGATCACCCAACAGCTCGAACGCCGAATTATGTTCCGCCGCGCCATGAAGCGTGCGATGCAAAACGCTATGCGGCTTGGGGCGCAAGGCATCAAGATAATGAGCGCTGGGCGCTTAAACGGGATTGAAATTGCCAGAACCGAATGGTACAGAGAGGGCCGAGTTCCTTTGCATACCCTTAGGGCTGATATCCAGTACGGCTTTTCAACCGCTACCACCACTTACGGCATTATCGGGGTAAAGGTCTGGGTGTACAAGGGTGACACCTTGGGTAGGAGCGATTTGCAAGCGGCTGCTGATAAGGATGCACCGATGGAGCGCGAAGAGCGCAAGCCACGCAAGCCACCAGGCTCTCGCCCTGGCGGAGCGCCAGGTGCGCGTCCACCTAGGCGCAGAGCAGACGCACCTGAAGGTGCGCCGGTCGAAGCAAAAGCTGATGCGGCCAAGGCGAGCGTTAAGCGGGTTCGTCGAACCCCTGTTGCAGGCGATAAGCCCGCTGAATGATACGGCTGGAGATTTAAATCATGCTGCAACCATCACGAAGAAAATATCGTAAAGAGCAAAAGGGCCGCAACAAGGGTTTGGCTACCCGTGGAGCGAGCGTGTCCTTTGGTGAGTTTGGGCTTAAGGCAACGGCTCGCGGTCGCCTTACGGCCCGTCAAATTGAGGCTGCTCGCCGGGCGATGACCCGCCATATCAAGCGCGGTGGCCGGGTTTGGATTCGGATCTTTCCTGACAAGCCAATTTCCAAGAAGCCTGCAGAGGTTCGTATGGGCAACGGCAAAGGCAACCCCGAGTACTACGTTGCTGAAATCCAGCCGGGCAAAGTGCTCTACGAGATGGATGGGGTCAACGAGCAACTCGCGAGAGAAGCTTTTGCGCTTGCGGCGGCGAAGTTGCCTTTGTCCACCGTCTTTGTCACCCGCATGGTTGGCGCTTAAGCGACGCTTGGCCTAGGAGAAATGCGATGAAAGCAAGTGAACTGCGCTCGAAGGATCAAGCGGCCCTTCAGAGTGAGTTAAATGATTTACTAAAAGCCCATTTTTCGTTGCGTATGCAGCACGGTACGCAACAATTGGGTAACACGAGCCAACTTGGCAAAGTCAAGCGAGATATCGCTAGGGTGAAGACGATCATGCGTGAAAAGGTAGCTCAATCATGAACCAAGTGGGTCAGAACCCGGCAGCCATTGAGGCTGTAGTGACAAAGGGTGTAAAGCGCAGCCTTGTTGGGCGTGTTACTTCGAACAAGATGATGAAGACGGTTACGGTGCTCATCGAGCGCAGAGAGAAGCACCCTCTCTACGGCAAATATATGGTGCAATCCAAGAAGGTTCATGCTCATACCGAAGAGGCGGTGGCTGAGGGTGACTTGGTTGAGGTTCAAGAGTGCCGGCCGATATCGAAGACCAAGACTTGGACAGTGGTGCGGGTGATCGAAAGAGCCGCTTAGCACTCAAACTGTCGCTGAGGTGGCGCCGAGTTGTTGACTAAGATCAGGCGGCCTGATATGATCGTCGGCTTGGTGGAAGATTTTACAAAAAGGTTTTACAAAACCCAAACAAGTAAGGCACCAAAGTCAGTTACGTGGGGCGAAATACTCAAAAAATACGAAAGTTTATGAGAGTAATGCGTCCTAGTTTATTGGTAGTTTAACCCGTTCTAGGGGCCAAGACTGTCCGGCTCAAAGCGTCTTGAAAAGAAGCGAGTTCTTCAAGGGGCTTAGATGGAAAGAAAATTCGTGCCAAAACCTGGTGCTGATGATCTGACCTCCGGTACAAGTTGGAGTGGGAAATCATGATTCAAACAGAGTCCAGATTAGGTGTTGCTGATAACACGGGTGCACGCTCGGTGATGTGCATTAAGGTGCTTGGAGGTTCCAAGCGCCGCTATGCAGGCATTGGTGACATCATCAAAGTATCGGTGAAAGAGGCGCAGCCTCGTGGCCGGGTTAAGAAAGGCGAGATCTACAACGCTGTTGTGGTTCGCACCGCTAAAGGCGTGCGCCGTGCCGATGGTTCGCTTGTGAAGTTTGACGATAACGCGGCGGTCTTGCTCAACAACAAGCTTGAACCGATCGGGACCCGTATTTTCGGGCCTGTTACGCGCGAACTCCGCACGGAGCGCTTTATGAAGATTGTATCGCTCGCACCCGAAGTGCTCTGAGCGGCGTTGAGGAGTTAGCCAAATGCAAAAGATTCGTAAAGGCGACGAAGTTGTTGTTATCACCGGACGCGATAAGGGCAAACGGGGAACGGTACTGCGGCGCATCGATGAGCAGCAAATTTTGGTAGAGGGTGTACATGTGGTTAAAAAGCATGTCCGCCCCAACCCCATGAAGGGCGAGACGGGAGGGATTGTTGACAAGACCATGCCCATCAACCGCTCCAACGTCATGCTCTTCAACCCAGCAACCGGCAAGGGTGACCGCGTCGGTATCCGAATACTAGAAGACGGTACCAAGGTACGGTTTTTCAAGTCCAATGGCGAGCAGGTCAAGGCCTGATCGAGCGGCGATGTCTGTAGGCTCGGCAAGCGGCTTAAGTGACCGACATCAGGCGACTTCAAGAGAAGAAAATCATGGCACGTTTCCAACAGTTATATAGAGAACAGGTCGTACCGAGCCTGATGACGCAGTTCGGTTACAAATCGGTAATGCAAGTTCCGCGAATCACAAAGATCACTCTAAATATGGGTGTATCAGAGGCTGTAGCCGACAAAAAAGTGCTTGACCACGCAGTTGGTGATTTAACGAAGATTGCCGGTCAAAAGCCCGTCATAACGAAGGCAAAGAAGGCTATTGCAGGATTCAAGATCCGGCAGGGCTACCCGATTGGCACCATGGTCACGCTGCGCGGCGAGCGTATGTTTGAATTTCTTGACCGTCTTGTCACGGTTGCGTTGCCTAGGGTTCGTGATTTCCGTGGTGTTTCCGCCAAAGCCTTCGATGGGCGGGGTAATTACAACATCGGGGTTAAAGAGCAAATCATCTTTCCAGAAATCGAATACGACAAGATTGATGCAATCCGTGGTTTAAATATATCGATCACTACGACTGCCAAATCCGACGATGAGGCGAAGGCTCTACTCGCTGCCTTCCGTTTCCCATTCCGCAACTGAGGTGATGCTGTGGCGAAATTATCTGTAATTAATCGAAACTTGAAGCGCGAAGCCTTGGTTAAGAAGTACGCGGCCAAGCGGGCTGCGCTGAAAGCCATCATCGACGACACCAGCCGTTCTGACGAGGACCGTTACGAGGCCAGGCTTGCCATTCAGCAATTGCCGCGCAATGCCAACCCGACGCGCTTACGTAGTCGTTGTGAAATCACAGGTCGTCCCCGTGGTGTGTATAGCAAGTTCGGTCTCGGTCGCAACAAGCTGCGTGAAGTGGTGATGCGTGGTGAAGTTCCCGGGATGGTCAAGGCTAGTTGGTAGAACATTGCCAGCGGGTTCTGCAGGCAAGACATTGTTGATACACCCGATGCAAATCGGATTTGTTTAGAGTATAGGAAAAGGAATATTCCATGAGCATGAGCGATCCTATCGCGGACATGTTCACACGTATCCGCAACGCGCAACGCGTTGAAAAAGGTGCGGTGACCATGCCCTCGTCCAAGCTCAAGGTGGCCATTGCCCAAGTGTTGAAGGAAGAAGGCTACATCGATAGTTTTCAGGTCGCGCATCAGGGGGCAAAGTCCCAGTTGCACGTTAACTTGAAGTACTACGCCGGGCGTCCGGTTATCGAACGCCTCGAGCGCGTCTCTAAGCCGGGACTTCGGGTCTACCGGGGCAAAGAAGCCCTGCCCAAGGTTATGGATGGACTTGGCGTAGCAATTGTCTCAACCCCGCGCGGTGTGATGACAGACCGGCGCGCACGGGCCAATGGCGTCGGTGGCGAAGTGCTCGCCTACGTGGCCTAAGGGAGAAGCTTATGTCACGTGTTGCACGTATGCCCGTTGCCATTCCCTCCGGTGTGGAGGTCCAGCTTGATGACGCCTCGATTTCGGTAAAAGGCGCACTCGGTACGCTGAGCCTTCGAATCAACCCGCTCGTTCGTCTGGTTCGTGAGGGTAATGAATTGTTTTCCAGGGCTGTAAATGATTCGAAGGAATCGGGAGCCATGTCGGGTACCTTCCGGATGCTGGTAGCCAATATGATTCATGGTGTCAGCAAAGGCTGGGAGAAGAAGCTCAATCTCGTGGGCGTTGGTTACAGAGCCCAAGCTCAGGGAAGCAGCCTCAACTTATCGCTCGGTTTTTCTCACCCTGTGGTTTATCAGTTGCCTGCTGGCATCAAGGCTGAAACGCCAACGCAGACCGAGATCTTGATCAAAGGCGCCGATCGACAGCGCGTCGGGCAAGTTGCTGCTGAGGTTAGAGCTTATCGTCCTCCTGAGCCCTACAAGGGTAAGGGTGTCCGCTACGCCGATGAGGTCGTGGTGATCAAGGAAACCAAGAAGAAGTAACCGGAGCGGATCATGAACACAACCAAAAAAGCATCGAGGATGCGCCGTTCGCGCCAGACACGCTTGAAGATTCGGCAGTTACTTGCCAATCGCCTTACGGTATTTCGCTCGAATTTGCATATTTACGCCAGTATCACCGATGCGCACGGTGCCAAGGTGCTTGCTTCTGCTTCAACGGTGGAGCCAGCAATTAGGGCGCAGCTGGGTGGCGCAAGTGGTAAGGGTGGCAATGTTTCAGCGGCTGCACTCGTCGGTAAGTCGATCGCAGAAAAGGCAATTGCTGCAGGTATTGCATCGGTTGCGTTTGATCGCAGCGGCTTTCAGTACCACGGTCGCGTCAAGGCACTTGCAGAAGCTGCTCGTGAAGCAGGTCTGCAGTTCTAGGACTTTGACCTGAACCTGGACTTTATTTTTAGAACAAACGGATTGTAAGCAATGGCCAAGATTGTTCCCAAAGTTGGTGGCGGTGAAGATCGTGAAGACGGACTTCGCGAGAAGATGATCGGGGTGAACCGTGTGACAAAGGTTGTCAAAGGCGGACGTATCCTCGGATTTGCCGCGCTCACAGTCGTCGGTGATGGCGATGGCCGCATTGGTATGGGTAAGGGCAAGGCACGCGAAGTGCCGGTCGCAGTGCAAAAGGCCATGGATGAGGCAAGACGCAGAATGATCCGTGTTTCGCTGCGCAATGGCACTTTGCACCATGTTGTGACCGGAAAACATGGCGCCTCGACGGTTTATTTGTCGCCGGCAGCTGAAGGTACCGGCATTATTGCCGGCGGTCCGATGCGTGCTGTGTTCGAGGTGGTCGGGGTCACGAACGTAGTTGCCAAAGCACTTGGCTCAACCAACCCTTATAACCTCGTACGAGCCACCTTAAACGCTTTGCAAAACGTCAACACCCCCGCGGAAGTTGCAGCGAAGCGTGGCAAAACGGTTGAAGAAATCCTCGGCTGAAGTTGCTTGCAGCTGAGCCTGGGTATCGGAGCAAGAAATGAGTAAAAAGACATTAAAAGTCATGCTGGTGCGTTCGCCGAATGGCACCCGCGATTCACACCGGGCTACGGTATTAGGCCTTGGATTAAAGCGGATCAATCAAACCCGCGAGCTTGAGGACACGCCTGCGGTTAGGGGCATGGTCAATAAAGTGGCCTATTTGGTGAAGGTGGTGTGACATGCAATTGAATTCAATCAAGCCGGCTGAGGGTTCGAAGCGTGCACGCAAGCGTGTCGGACGTGGTATTGGATCGGGTTTGGGTAAGACAGCAGGCCGTGGGCACAAAGGGCAAAAGTCTCGCTCGGGTGGTTTTCACAAGGTCGGATTTGAGGGCGGTCAGATGCCAATGCATCGACGCCTCCCGAAGCGTGGTTTTGTATCTCACATAGCGCCCGATGTTGTAGAGGTTCGCCTCTCAGATCTTCAGTCCATCGCAATCGATGAGATTGATCTACTGGCGCTCAAGCAGGTTGGCTTGGCTCACCATCGTGCCAAGCGTGCCAAGGTGATCGCAACCGGTACGCTCAGCCGCAAGTTGTTGCTCAAGGGCATAACAGCATCGGCTGCTGCAAGGCAGGCTATTGAAGCTGCCGGCGGCTCGCTCGCTGACTGAGCGTCGGATTCGAGCTTTCAAGTAAATTGGCGTGAGTACACTCGCTGGCATTGCGGCGTCGGGGAAATTCGGTGACCTTAGGGGTCGCCTCGTTTTCCTGCTCTTGGCGATCGTCGTGTATCGCCTTGGAGCACATGTTCCGGTACCAGGGATTGATCCGGAGCAGCTAGCCGCGCTCTTTAAGAGTCAAAGCGGCGGGATTTTGAACATGTTTAACATGTTCTCGGGTGGTGCGTTATCGCGATTCACGGTGTTCGCGCTGGGCATCATGCCCTACATTTCTGCCTCAATCATTATGCAATTGCTCACCGCGGTGATCCCGCAACTTGAGGCATTGCGCAAGGAGGGTGAGGCCGGACGTCGGACCATTACCAAATACACCAGGTGGTTCACGCTCGCCTTGGCGACATTTCAAGGCTTTGGTATTGCGGTTGCGCTCGAGGCACAACCTGGTTTAGTGATCGATCCAGGATTGATGTTCAAGTTTACGGCAGTCGTTACCCTCGTGACCGGGACGATGTTTTTGATGTGGCTCGGGGAGCAGATCACCGAGCGGGGTCTGGGTAACGGTATATCGATGATCATTTTCGCTGGCATTGTGGCTGGGTTGCCAAACGCAATCGGCGGACTCGCTGAGTTGGTGAGGACAGGCTCTATTGGCGCATTTGCAGCCTTGGTAATCGTGGTGCTGGTCGCTGCGGTTACGGCATTTGTCGTTTTTGTTGAGCGTGGTCAAAGGCGCATTACCGTTAACTACGCGAAACGTCAGGTCGGTAATCGTATTTATGGCGGACAGACCTCGTTTTTGCCGCTCAAGCTCAATATGTCCGGTGTTATTCCACCGATCTTCGCGTCCTCGATTATTCTTTTTCCTGCAACGATTGGGCAATGGTTCGCTTCAGGTGCCTCCGAGAACCCGGTAGTACGCTTTATCAAGGACGCGGCCTCAACGCTTGCTCCGGGGCAACCGGTCTACATTACGGCCTACGCCTTGGCGATTATCTTTTTCTGTTTCTTTTATACCGCGCTTGTTTTTAATAGTCGGGAAACTGCCGATAACCTCAAGCGAAGTGGTGCATTTATCCCAGGCATACGGCCCGGCGATCAGACAGCACGTTATATCGATAAGGTTTTGATGCGCTTAACTTTGGTTGGGGCTTTCTACATCACGGTGGTTTGCCTTGTCCCAGAATTTTTGGTGTTGCAGTGGAATGTTCCCTTTTATTTCGGTGGCACTTCGCTTTTGATTATTGTGGTCGTAACGATGGATTTCATGACCCAGGTTCAGTCCTACATGATGTCGCATCAGTATGAGAGTCTGTTGCGTAAGGCAAACGCAGGAAAGCCCAGGAAAGCATGAGCAAGGAAGATGTGATTCAAATGCAGGGCGAGATCTTGGAGAACCTGCCAAACGCCACTTTCAGAGTGAAGCTTGAAAATGGCCATATGGTGCTCGGCCATATCTCAGGAAAGATGCGGATGAACTACATCAAGATCCTGCCAGGTGACAAGGTCACCGTGGAGTTGACGCCTTATGACTTATCGAAGGCGCGGATTGTGTTTAGAGCGAAATAGAACTTATATCGTGGTAGTAATTAGTCAGATGAGCGTCTCGCATTAGATCATCTGAAGTGAATGTGTGAACAAGGAATTTGAATCATGAAAGTGTTGGCGTCGGTGAAAAAGATTTGTCGGAATTGCAAGATCATCAAGCGCAATGGTGTCGTTCGGGTCATCTGCACCGATCCACGCCACAAGCAGCGCCAAGGCTAAGCGAGGTAATCAATCATGGCACGTATCGCAGGTATTAACATCCCCGATCGGCAACATGCAGAGATCGGTTTAACAGCCATTTACGGCATCGGACGTCCGCGTGCTCGCAAGATTCTTGAGGCTGCTGGTGTTGACTACACCAAAAAGGTCAAGGATTTGAACGATGCAGAGCTCGAACGAATTCGGGACCAGATTGGTCAGTACATTGTCGAGGGCGACCTTCGGCGAGAAGTGTCGATGTCGATCAAGCGTTTGATGGATCTGGGCTGCTATCGCGGCGTGCGTCATCGTCGTGGCTTGCCCGTTCGCGGACAGCGTACTAGGACCAACGCGCGGACCCGTAAGGGGCCTCGTAAAGCGGGCGTTGCCCTCAAGAAGTAATTGGGGCTTTGTCGCTTACACAACATGCTTTCACTAAGAGAATACCTGGAGAACCTTGATGGCAACTAAAGGTCAGTCGGCCGCTCAACAGGCCGCAGCATCGCGGGCACGGAAAAAGGCCCGCAAGAATGTGACCGATGCAATTGCGCATGTTCACGCTTCGTTCAATAACACCATCATTACGATTACCGATCGTCAAGGTAATGCGCTCGCCTGGGCGACCTCTGGTGGTGCTGGTTTTAAGGGCTCGCGCAAGTCAACACCCTTTGCTGCTCAGGTGGCGGCTGAGTCGGCCGGCCGCGCGGCGATGGAGTGCGGTGTGAAAAATATTGATGTCCAGATCAAAGGCCCGGGTCCCGGTCGTGAATCTTCGGTAAGAGCCTTAAACGCACTCGGTATCAAGGTTTTGTCGATTCAGGATGTCACGCCGATGCCTCATAACGGCTGTCGTCCACCCAAAAAGCGACGCATTTAGGCGGTGCAGTTTTTGCTTCATTTTCGTGTTTCGCTTTATTTTCTCGTGTTTAGATGTTGTTGTACTTACTAAAGCCCACTGTTCGCCGCCTTGGCCAAATTGAGGCTTGTCAAGAGCGAACTCACATAAGTGTTCCTACGCGAACGCTTCTGTTAGACCTTCGATAAAAGGATTATTTTCGTGGCACGTTACACCGGACCTAAAGCAAAGCTCTCCAGACGTGAGGGTACCGATCTTTATCTCAAGAGTGCACGTCGCTCGCTTGATGGCAAGTGCAAGCTTGACTCAAAGCCTGGACAGCACGGCCGCACCTCGGGTGCTCGCACCTCTGACTTCGGTTTGCAGTTGCGGGAGAAGCAAAAGGTGAAGCGTATGTATGGCGTATTGGAGCGCCAGTTCCGTCGCTATTTCGCTCAAGCAGAGGGGCGACGCGGCAACACCGGCGAAAATCTTCTTCAATTGCTTGAATCGCGTTTGGATAATGTTGTTTATCGCATGGGATTTGGCTCTACGCGCGCAGAAGCGCGACAGCTCGTTTCGCACCGTGCAATCACGGTGAATGGCGAAGTCCTAAATATTCCCTCGGCGGTTGTCCGGGCCAATGATGTGATCGCGCTTCGGGAGAAAGCCAAGAAGCAGGCCCGAATCCAGGACGCTTTGAATCTTGCTGAGCAGCATGGCTTTCCACAATGGGTTTCGGTGGATAAGACCAAGATGGAGGGTGTTTTCAAGGGTATGCCCGAGCGCAGTGATTTGCCTTCGGACATCAACGAAAACCTGATCGTCGAGTTGTATTCGCGTTAATCCTCAATGCTTTGTTGCGGTCTTCGCTAAACGCGGCCGCAGCTTGCCTTCTCTATTTGAACGAAAGGAACGACTATGCAGACAGCCATGCTTAAGCCGCGCATTGTCGAGGTTGAGCAACTCGGCGCTAACCACGCTCGTGTTGTGATGGAACCCTTTGAACGGGGCTATGGTCATACCTTGGGCAACTCCTTGCGCAGAGTTTTGCTTTCCTCGATGGTTGGCTACGCACCCACTGAGGTGCAAATCGCTGGTGTTGTTCACGAATACTCCACGCTCGACGGAGTACGTGAAGATGTGGTTGATTTACTGCTGAATCTCAAGGGTGTGGTTTTCAAATTGCATAACCGCGATGAGGTCTTCGTCACGCTTCGCAAGGATCAGCCTGGACCGGTCACTGCGGCAGAGATTGACTTGCCCCACGATGTTGAGGTGGTCAATCCTGAGCATGTGATTGCGTATCTCACGCAAGGCGGCAAGATCGATATGCAAATTAAGATCGAGCGTGGCCGCGGCTATGTACCTGGTAGTTTAGGACGCAGCGAATCTCACGGCATTGGCCGTGTGGTGCTTGATGCCTCGTTTTCACCGGTTCGACGCGTAAGCTATGCCGTAGAAAGTGCTCGCGTTGAGCAACGTACGGACTTGGACCGTTTGTTGATTGATATTGAGACGAACGGCGTGATTCAGCCTGAAGAGGCGGTGCGCCAGTCAGCTCGGATTTTGGTCGAGCAATTATCGGTGTTTGCAGCGCTTGAAGGTGGTCATGATGCGCTTGATGCATTCTCAGGCCGTACGCCACAGCTTGACCCGATCTTATTGCGCCCGGTTGATGATCTAGAGTTGACAGTGCGTTCGGCCAACTGTTTAAAGGCAGAGAATATTTATTACATCGGTGATTTGATCCAGCGCAGCGAGAATGAATTGCTCAAGACGCCGAACCTTGGCCGTAAATCACTTAATGAGATCAAGGAAGTGCTCGCCTCGCGTGGTCTTACCTTGGGTATGAAGCTTGAAAACTGGCCGCCGGCCACACTTGAGCGTCTTTGATCTGGGCATCATCCAGTCCTCAATCGATTAGCTTGAAGTTCAGAGAAGAAGGAATTCAGCATGCGTCACCGTAGCGGACTTCGTAAATTAAACCGCACCAGTAGCCATCGTACGGCGCTATTTCGTAATTTGTGCAATGCCTTGCTCAAGCATGAGGCGATCAAGACCACCCTGCCCAAGGCAAAGGAATTGCGTCGGGTGGTTGAGCCCCTGATTAATTTGGGAAAGACGCCCAACTTGTCTAATCGGCGTCTTGCCTTCGATCGCCTCCGTGACCGTGACATGGTTGTGAAAATCTTCGATGAGCTTGGCCCGCGTTATGCTAAGCGTAACGGTGGCTACGTCAGGATCTTGAAGTTTGGTTTTCGTCAGGGCGATAATGCGCCGATGGCTTTTGTCGAATTGATGGATCGTCCGGAAGCCGACCAAGGAAGCGCGCTCTAAGCAGTGCAGCGTGCAAGTGAAAGGGTGCTGCAATGGCGTGGCACCCTCGTTTTGTTGCGAAAGGAAATCATTCGCTTTCGCAAGGTTAGTGTTCAAACCGTCCTTGCACCGGTTGTTTCAGCAGTGCTCTTCCTTATTGTCTTTCAACATGTGCTCGCTGGTCGCATTGACCTCCCGGGCGGGATAGGCTACGCCGCTTTCCTGGTGCCTGGGCTTGCCATGATGGCTTTACAGCAAAACGCCTTTGCTAACAGCTCATCTTCGCTCACCCAAAGCAAGGTTACCGGCAACCTCGTCTTTCTGCTGCTCACGCCTTTGCCTGCTTGGTCATGGTTTCTTGGCTATGTCGGTGGTGGTGTGATCCGAGGCCTTGTGGTTGGGATTGTTGTTTGGCTCGCAACCTTACCCTTGGTGTCGACCTGGCCACTTTACCCAGGCTACGCCCTAGCCATGCTCTTCATTGCAGCGTTTCTCATGTCGGCTTTGGGCCTTTTAGCGGGCCTATGGGCAGACAAATGGGATCAGCTCTCGCTTTTTCAGTCCTTTTTGATTAATCCGCTGACTTTTCTAGCCGGTGTTTTCTACTCGGTTCAGTCGCTCCAAGAGCCTTGGAGGAGTCTTGCGCACGGCAACCCTTTTTTCTACATGATTGATGGCTTGCGCTGGGCTTTTTTTGGTGTTTCTGACGCCGCTGCAGCGCTTGACTTTGCTGTTTCCATTGGATTTTGTGCCCTGATCAGTCTGCTTTGCTGGCAACTGTTACAGCGTGGCTGGCGTATTCGGCATTGATTGGAATGGTGGGCTAGCCCCAAAGACCCTTCAGTTATTGGAATGGCGAGCTAGCCCAAAAGACCCTTCGGATTGGAATTTGTCGGCGTCAAGCCTTCGGTTGCGTTAGGCTTGCTTGATGAACGAATTTCGATTTCCCTCTGTCAAAATGCCCGGGACCGAGTCGGCACTTCGAGCCGCGGTGCGCCAGTTAATTGACCAAGAGGTCAAGGCTGGACGCATCGTGCCGCAAAGCAATAGCTGGTCGATCCACGATGCTGCTTTCAGTCAAAGGCTTGGTCAGGCTGGCTTTCTTGGTATGACCTGGCCGCGTCGCTATGGTGGGCACGAACGAAGCACCTTAGAGCGCTACGTGGTGGTCGAGGAGCTGCTCGCGGCGGGCGCACCCGTGGGGGCACACTGGGTTGCTGATCGCCAGAGCGGCTACCAAATACTCAGACATGGCTCAGAGCGGGCCAGGTCGACGATTCTTCCTCGAATAGCCGCAGGAACATGTTTTTTTGGCATTGGTATGAGCGAGCCTGACTCGGGTTCGGATTTGGCTGCTGTGCGAAGTCGTGCGCGAAAAACGGAGGACGGCTGGCGGATTTCAGGCAGTAAAGTCTGGACTAGCGGTGCGCACCATGCCCACTACCTCATTGCGCTTGTCCGTACCGGTGGTGCCGAGGCACAAAGACATGGCGGCCTTACACAGTTCATCATTGACACAACACAGCCTGGTATCGACATCCGCCCCATCCATAATCTCTACGGTGGGCATGATTTCAATCAAATTAGTTTTGATGATTGCTGGGTTCCCGATGACATGATGATTGGGCAAGAGGGTAGCGGTTGGGATATGGTGACCGGTGAGCTCGCTTTTGAGCGCTCAGGTCCCGATCGATTTCTGACCAGTTTCCCACTACTGCGCCAAGCACTGAGTGCGCTTACTGAGGGCGGCTCGGGGCAAGCAATTCATGATCAAGCAGAGCGGGCATTTCATGACCAAGAGGCGGCCGTCATTGGCCGCCTGCTTAGCCATGTGATGGCCTTACGAGGGATGTCAACCTCGATTGCCGGGATGCTTGAGCAGGGCGCTCAGCCAGTGGTCGAGGCAGCCTTGGTCAAGGACTTGGGCACGGCATTTGAGCGCGAGGTACCCGAGCGACTTCGCAGTCTATTGCCCATGGAAGCGATGTTGGGTGATGAACACGGTTTGTCGCATCATTGGGGTATGACGATGCTTCAGTCCCCCTCGTTCACGCTCAGAGGCGGTACGCGCGAAATCTTGCGTGGAATGATCGCGCGTGGCCTTGGTCTGAGATAGGTGTAGCGATGACACAGCCGATGTTGGAAGCTCTCGTGGATGCAATCGATAAGGTCGCGCTTGCCCATGGTGATCGTGCAGCACGCGAACTTGCGGAGGCCGGGCAGTGGCCCGCGCAGCTTTGGCGTGACTTGCAAGATCTTGGGCTCGCTCAAGCTTGCCTTGCAGAGGAAGATGGCGGGGTTGAGCTTTCGCTCGCCGATCTCTGGCCCTTGCTTGGGCGGCTAGCTTTTCACGCGCTCCCGGTACCGATTGCCGAGAGCGCGCTTGCCCTTGCGCTTGCCAAGCAGGCCGATTACCTGCCCGATGCTAGGCTGCATGATCAAGCATTGAGTATCGGTGTTGTGGATGCGCATCTGCGGGTTCGCGGGCTGAGCTACGGACCGATTTGCCAGGCCGCCTTGGTTGTGATTGGACAGGGCGATAAAGCTTCGCTAGCCTGGGTTTATCGTCCCAGCGAACAAGAAGGTTTTCGCCCGGCCCGTAATCTTGCGGGAGAGCCTTGCTGTGATTTGCAGTTCACAGCAAAGTCACTGGGTGACTTAAGTCAGATCGCACTTCCCCATGCTGATCGATGGTTGATGCAGGCCGGAGCCCTTCTTCGCAGTGTTCAAATGAGTCATGCAATGAGCAAGGCTTTGCAGCTGTCGCTGCAATTTGCCAATGAACGCGTTCAATTCGGCAAGCCTATTGGCAAGTTTCAGGCAGTGCAGCATATGCTGGCGGTCATGGCAAGCGAGGTCGCAGCCGCGTCGGCTATTGTGGGTTCAGCAAGCGAGGCGTTTGCAGGCGCAAGCTGGCCTGATCCTGTTGATGCGCATCGCTGTGAGTGGTGGGTGGGTGCGGCCAAGGCACGATGCGGCGAGGCTGCAGCCAAGGTCTTTGAAATTGCCCATCAGGTTCACGCTGCCATGGGTTATACGCGCGAACACATGTTGCATGTCACCACCCGCAGGCTTTTGGCATGGCGCGATAGCTTTGGCGCCGAGCACTACTGGCAGAGCCGGCTAGGTCATCAGGCTATCGAGCTTGGGGCGGACAAGCTGTGGGCAAAGCTTGTGCAGGCTTAAGTGTGGGACGTCACTGTCCACGGAGTGCGCGAGCTTTAACCCCATGCTGACTGCGTGCGGCTTGACATTCAGCCGTCTTCACGCAGCCATCGAGCAATGTCGCGAGCAAAATAGGTGAGGATGCCGTCGGCACCTGCACGCCTAAAGGCCATCATCGACTCAAGGGCAACGCTGCGCTCATTAAGCCATCCTTGTTGCGCCGCAGCCTTAAGCATCGCGTATTCGCCGCTGACCTGATAAACGAAGGTCGGCACCCTAAAGGCCTCTTTGACGCGGTGCAAAATATCTAAGTAGGGCATCCCGGGCTTGACCATCACCATATCGGCCCCTTCGGCCAGATCAAGGGCTACTTCGCGGAGTGCCTCGTCTGAATTGCCGGGGTCCATTTGGTAAGTTTTTTTGTTGCTTTTACCCAGGTTTTTCGCCGAACCGACCGCGTCACGAAATGGCCCGTAAAAGCCTGAAGCGTACTTGGCTGAGTAAGCCATGATTTGGGTATGAATGAAGCGCTCCGTCTCGAGCATGCCTCTAAGGGCTCCAACGCGACCATCCATCATGTCTGAGGGCGCAATAATGTCGACCCCAGCCTGAGCTTGTACCCGCGCTTGCGCGACCAGAATGGCTGTTGTCTCATCGTTGAGCACATAACCTTCACTGTCCAAGACCCCGTCCTGACCGTGGCTGGTAAAGGGGTCGAGTGCGACATCCGTGAGCACGCCAAGCGTTGGGAAACGTGCTTTGATCATTCGTACGGTCCTTGGGATCAGGCCTTCCGGGTCGGTTGCAATGATGCCGTCCGGGGTTTTGACTGCGGGATCGATCACCGGGAAAATTGCCATCACGGGGATACCAAGGGCGACACAGTCTTCGGCTACCGCAAGCAACCGATCTGGGCTGAAGCGACTTACCCCTGGCATCGATGCGACTGCTTCCTCGTAATTATGTTTGTCAATGACAAAAGTTGGATAAATCAAATCGTCAACGCTTAAGCGATGCTCGCGAACCAGGCGCCGAGACCAGTCATCTTTTCTCGTCCTTCGAGCACGATATGCTGGGAAAGAGGCGGTATGCAGGCCGGGATGAGGGTGGTTGGGACTCATAGTTACTAATTCCTTATGGTTTTTACCTGGTTTCGATTTTCTTTTTATGGTTGTACAAGCCTGATCTCGCACTTCTATCGGCTGAATTTGGCCGCACGTCAGCCTGGACAAATCGCCTGCTTGCGGTTTTTTGTCTAGGGTTTATCATGGACAACTAATGCAGCTGACTTCGTGGCACGAGTCTTCGACCTGACTCCAACAGCTCTGATGTTGGTTTGCATTACCCGCTTCTCCTCCCTGAGCGGGAGCCTTCAACTGAAAGGCGTTTGCCCCGGCTTGATGCCGGGGCCTCTTTTTCTCGCCTCGGGTGCTTTTGCGTTGATCTTGAAGCATGGGGTTCATCGACAGGCTATGGGAACATCAAACGTGCATTAAATCCGCTGATGCTGTCAAAAAAATTGGACGTCTTGGGCGTTTTACAGCTGTTTTACAGCTTTTCTGCGGCCAGGACAAGCAACTTTTAGGCATGCTTCAGTAAGGTACGACGCAGTTAGGCATGCCGCAGGAAGGTATGAAGCCTACACGCGCCTTACTTGATTAAGCTGGTTCGGGCTACTGTGCCTCAGCAGAACCAAGCAGCCAAACTTTGATCAATTCGCGGGTTTCATCAAGTCCCATGCGATGGGTCGCTGAAAAGAGAAGACACTGGAGCATCGCTTCCGAACGCACAAGCTCGCCCGTTTTAATTTTTGCCTTCATGGCCTTGATTGCTCGAAGTCGCTCTTGATGCGTGAGCTTATCGGCTTTCGTTAGCAGCATGACGACTGGTATGTGGGGGGCGACCCAGCGCAATAGGTCTCCATCGAGCGTGGTAAGACCACGTCGCACATCACTGATCAAGACAACCGCTCTAAGATTTTTGCGTGCCTGCAAGTATCGGCCAGCCAGGCGGTCCCATTGTGATTTAGTGTGGATCGGCGCTTCTGCATAACCATAGCCGGGTGTATCGACTAAGCGCCCGATCCAAACCGGAGCAAGTTTTCTAGGCGCTACGGTGTCTGCTTTTCTGGGAGCTACGGTGCCTGCCCCATCGTTGTCTTCGCGCGCCGTGTCACTTGCAGGCAATCCCATGGCGCTCGCGGGCAGTCGCAAGTTAAACAAATTCAGCGCCTGTGTGCGTCCTGGGGTCTTGGAGGCGTAGGCAAGTCGTTTGCGCTCGCAAAGTACATTAATAGCCGATGACTTGCCTGCGTTGGAGCGTCCAACAAAGGCAATTTCAGGTAAGTCGTCCTTAGGTAAGTGTTCAAGGCGAACAACGGTATCAAGGAACTGGGCGGTTTGTAGCAGGCTCATAAGATTGATTGCGCTGGCTATTGTAGAATCAAGTGCTTGCGACCATCCACGGCCGCGTTGCTTTGGCCTTTATCTGAGATCGAGTGATGAATTCATTCATGCAAATGCCAGCCTTTCGAAAAGGCTCACACAATCCGCACTGCGCGTTGGGCCCTTTCTCGCTTTGTGTTCCGCTTGTGACAAGGCTGCGAAATGCTGCACTTGTTTTGCGAAACGCGACGATGGTCATTGCCGCTAGCCTTGCTCTGGCTATGGTGCCGAACATCGCTTCGGCCCAGGATAAGGCCGCAGGTAAGCCTGCAAAACCCGATATCGCTGCCGGTCAGCAAATCGCCTCGGGCGTTTGTGCGGGTTGCCATGCAGCAGACGGCAACAGCCCAAGTCCTGCCAACCCAAAGCTTGCAGCACAGCATGCCGCGTATCTTGCCAAGCAGCTACACAACTTTAAGCCGCAGGCTGAAGGTAAACCCCCCGAGCGTAACAACGCGATCATGCAAGGCTTTGCATCAGCACTCAACGATCAGCAAATCAGGGATGTTTCGGCCTATTTCGCTGCCCAAAAGCTCAAGCCAGCTGCAGCAAAGAATAAGGATTTGGTTGAGCTTGGTCAGAAAATTTATCGTGGTGGGATTGCAGAAAAAGGTGTCCCCGCCTGTGCGGGTTGCCACAGCCCCAACGGTGCAGGTATTCCCGATCAATACCCCCGCCTCCAAGGCCAATACGCTGAATACACCGAGTCACAGCTTGTCGCTTTCCGCCAAGGGACACGCGCAAACAGTTCGCAGATGATGACCATAGCGGCTCGGATGTCCGACAAAGAGATGAAGGCGGTGTCCGACTATATCGCTGGCCTGCGATAGTCATGAGCAGCGATCTCCGAGCCTCGCAGCCTAAGACCTCAGAGATCACCGCCAAGCGGGTCTGGCAACAACGTCGGACCATGTTACAGTCGCTATCAGCGACCTTGCTGCGTGGGAGCGTTGGCCTTTCGGGCGTTGCCCTTGGCGGGGCCTCTTTGCTTCATCATGCGCATGCGCAAGCTAGTGTCCTAACACCGCCTAAGCCGACGGGTCTTGAGCCGCTTGCGGCAGCGCCCTCGAGTTTCTCAACGATCGAAAAGCCGACGAGCCATCGTGACGTTGTTAGCTACAACAATTTTTATGAGTTTGGTACCGACAAGGAAGATCCTGCGCTTTTAGCCGGGAGCTTAAAGACCAGGCCTTGGACGATTCGTGTTGAAGGCGACGTTGCCAAGCCACAAACCATCGATATCGAGACGCTCTTAAAGCTCGCACCGATGGAAGAGCGGATCTATCGGATGCGCTGCGTGGAAGGTTGGTCGATGGTGATTCCCTGGCTAGGCTATCCGCTTTCAGCCCTGATCAAGCGGGTTGAACCTACGGGTAATGCAAAGTTTGTGGAGTTTTTAACCTTGGCGGACCGACAGCAAATGCCAGGTCTGCGCTCCTCGGTGCTTCAGTGGCCCTACACCGAGGGTTTGCGCCTTGACGAGGCCATGCACCCACTAAGCCTGCTCAGCTTTGGGCTGTATGGCGAGGTCTTGCCTAAGCAAAACGGCGCTCCAGTTCGTCTGGTTGTACCTTGGAAATATGGATTTAAGAGCGCTAAGTCGATTGTTCGAATCCGCTTTGTTGAGAAACAACCGATCAATAGCTGGATGCAATCGGCGCCACGCGAATATGGTTTTTACTCCAACGTGAATCCTGAGGTTGCCCACCCAAGATGGTCGCAGTCAAGTGAGCGCCGCATTGGTGAGGATGGGCTCTTAAGTCGTAAACGCAAGACCTTGATGTTTAATGGTTATGCCGATCAGGTTGCAGGACTCTACGCCGGGATGGATTTGCGTAAGTTTTTTTAGTGTTGCCAAGCCTGATCTCGCGCTTGGCAAATCCAAGCCAAGCTCTAAAGCGCCTTGTCTGGCTTTTAGCTAGTCTTCCCTTCGTACGGTGGATTTATTTAATCAGCCAGGATGAGCTTGGCGCCAACCCGGTTGAATTTTTGACCCGCTCAAGCGGCACTTGGACCCTGGTCATGCTTGTTGCAACACTAAGCATGACGCCATTGATGCGTTGGACCCGATCCAACCGTTGGATCGCGGCAAGGCAAAGCCTTGGTCTTGCATGTTTTTTTTACGGCAGCTTGCATGCTTTGTGCTGGGCGTGGTTCGATCAGGGGCTCGATCCTGACTCGATGGCCGAGGATTTAATCACTCGGCCCTTTATCGCCCTTGGCATGGCCGCTTGGTTGATCCTAAGCGTCTTGGCTGCAAGCTCGCCAACATGGGCCAAACGCAAGCTTGGAAGGCGCTGGAAACCTTTACATCGAAGTATTTACGCTTTGGCTATCCTGGTTGTTTTGCATTACCTCTGGCATAAAGCCGGCAAAAACGATTTCTCCGAGGCAGCGCCCTGGTCGGCCTTGCTCATCGGATTGCTCTTCGTCAGACTTCGCTTTGCCAAAGTGAGGCAATGGTTTCACGCTCGCGGATCACACGAAGGTTAGTGCCATCCACCAAGAGTTCAATCGCACGTGGTCTGGCGTTGTAATTTGAACTCATGGCCATGCCATAAGCACCTGCCGAAAGAATGGCCAGTAAATCGTCTTCAACCCCAAGCCTAAGCGAGCGCGCCTTCCCTAACCAGTCGCCCGATTCGCAAACCGGTCCAACGACGTCGTAAAGCTGGGCTTCGACCGATGCTGGATGAACTTCAATAATGGGATGATAGCCCTCATAAAGCGCGGGCCTGATCAAGTCGTTCATTGCAGCATCGACCACCGCGAAAAGCCGATCACCATTTTGTTTGACGTATTCCAGCCTTGTGAGCAACAAGCCGGCATTGCCCACGAGGGCCCGTCCGAATTCGAAAATCAATTCCATTTCTCGGGCCTGGGGATGACGCTCGATCCTATCCACCATACTTTGCATGAAGGCCGCCGGCGAGGGTGGATCTTCGTCGGTGTAGCGAATTCCGAGTCCGCCACCCAAGTCGAGATGCGATAAGGCGATACCCTGGCTGTGAAGTTGCTCGATTAATTCGAGCAACTTCTCGAGCGCAGCCATAAAGGGGGGCATGTCGGTAATTTGCGAGCCAATATGGCAATCAATACCTACGACCTTTAATCCGGGGTGTTGCGCTGCTTCACGGTAAAGCGCAAGTGCTTCTTGGTGGGCAATACCGAACTTGTTTTCCTTGAGCCCGGTTGAAATATAGGGATGGCTTTTGGCGTCAACGTCTGGGTTAACCCGAAGCGAGATCGGCGCGCGAAGGCCTAGATCGACAGCAATCGCCCCGATCCGGCGCAACTCGGCAGCGCTTTCAACGTTAAAACACTTAACCCCTGCCTTGAGTGCATCACGAATTTCGTCGCGGCGCTTACCAACCCCAGAAAACACAATGCGTGAGGCTGATCCACCGGCTTGAAGAACCCGGGCAAGTTCGCCGCCTGAGACGATGTCAAAACCTGCACCCGCCTCGGCGAAAAAGCGAAGGATTGAAAGATTCGGGTTAGCCTTCATCGCATAGCAGATCAAGGCCTTTCGACCGCTTAAGGCATCGGCAAAGGCCTGCCAGTGTTTGCTTAAGGCTTGTTTGGAGTAGACCCAGGCAGGTGTTCCGTGCTGCGCAGCGATATCGGTGAGCGCGATCGATTCAACGTAAAGCCCGCGTTCTGTGCGCGAGAGCCAAGGCAAATGGGAAAAGTCATCTTGCATTATTTCACTTGTCCCTGCGGTGGAAGGCTTAAGGGGCCGCGTTGGCCGCAAGACGTCATGCAAGCACTTAGCATCAGGCTTGCCATCATGAGGGTGAACAATCGGATGAGTCGAGACATAAAGCGGGACATTCAGTGTGGAATCAATCAGAGCATGACAGCGAAAGGGTTGTTTGCCCGCACCCTGCCTACAATCGGCATCTTTAGCTTGGATACGATAACGACGAGGTTAGCATGAGCGACTCAGACTTCGAGCGACAAGGCCTGGCCTTGCTTGCCAAGATCGAGCAACAACTCGAGCATGCTATGGATGGTAGCGGCGCCGATTGGGATAGTGATTTGGAGGGCACGGTACTGCGTTTGACTTTCGATGACGATTCGAAAATGGTCATCAATCTCCAAGCCCCGCTTCGTGAAGTTTGGCTGGCATCACGCCGGGGCGGCTTTCACTTCCGATTCGACCCTCGATATGGGTGGATCGACACCCGCGACGGTGTAGCGCTTAGCCAAAGGCTCGTTGACGAACTCGGACATCACGCCGGGGTTGAACTCAAGGCTTTGGCACTCTAGTCCTAAAGCCAACGCCCTGCGCTAGGGCTGTACACCGGGTACGGCCGGTGCGTCGGAAAACTGCCAGTCATTGCCGACCAGATTGACGCCTTCAGGCGCCGAGGGCCGGCGTTCGGGCGACCTGCTCAGTGAGCGTTCAACCGCTTGAATCCAGATGGGTAGCGCTAAGCCACCACCCGTTTCGCGCTCTCCAAGCTTGCGTGGTGTGTCGAAACCAACCCAGGCAACTGCCACCACATCGCCGCCATAACCAGCAAACCATGCATCGACCGAATCATTGGTGGTGCCGGTCTTTCCTGCCAGGTCGCTGCGTTTAAGGCTTGCGCTTGCTTTGGCAGCAGTGCCCGACACCGCTACTTCATGCAGCAGCGAATCCATCAAGAAGGCATTACGTGGGCTGATTGCGCGTGCGCTCTCGTTGCCAGCGGTCAAGGGCTTGGCGGCAGCGAGCAGGCGGCCTTCGCGATCAGTGATGGTGCGGATCAAGTAAGGGTCAACCTTATAGCCACCGTTGGAAAACACCGTGTAGCCTGCGAGCAATTGAAGCGGGGTGACGCTGCCTGCTCCTAAGGCCATCGTTAGATAGGGAGGGTGCTTGTCCGCTTCGAAACCAAACCGCTGAATCCACGATTGGGCGTAGCGCGTGCCAATCGACTGCAATAAGCGAATGGAGACCATGTTCTTTGACTTGGCCAGCGCGGTTCGCAACTGCATGGGCCCGTCATATTTACCGTCATAGTTTTTTGGATCCCAGACCTGGCCACCGGTCAGTGCCGGATCAATCGAAATCGGCGCGTCGTTGACCACACTTGCGCCATGAAATCCCTTCTCGAGGGCGGCTGAGTAGATGAATGGCTTAAAGGCCGAGCCAGGTTGACGCTGCGCCTGCGTAACCCGGTTAAATTTATTGCGACCAAAGTCAAATCCACCCACTAGGGCATGGATTGCACCGTCGTCGCGGCTTGCCGATACATAAGCTGCTTGGACATCAGGGAGTTGCACAATCTCCCAGCCACCTTGGGGTAGCGCTGCAATCCGTACCACCGCGCCACGACGGATTCTTCGCGCTGCTGGCGCGCGCTCACCAAGCGAATTGGCAGCAAACTTCAGACCGTCAGGGCCGATGATGATATTGCCCTGTTTGCCGCGACTCACGGTGACCTGCCTGGGGTCTGCCCTCAGTACGACGGCAGCCAGTAAATCATCGACGTCCTCACGGTCATCGAGCGCGTTGTCGACCGCCTCTTCGAGCCCTTCGTCGTTGACCGGTAGTTCAACGTAGCTTTCGGGACCCCGGTAACCGTATTTGCGATCGTAGTCCAAGATGCCCTGCCTGACGGCGAGTTCGGCCGCCTGCTGTTCGGCAGCGTTTATGGTCGTATAAACCTTTAGGCCCAGGGCATAGGTATCGTCACGAAATAAATCAACCGTCATCTTGCGCGCCATCTCTGCCACATAGGGGGCCCTCGAGGGATACTCGGCAGATGCCGGTACGACCTTTATCGGTTCGTTAAGCGCTGCTCGGTACTGTGCTTCAGTGAGAAAACCTTCAGCTCGCATTCTTCCCAGCACATAGTGCGCCCTGGCCGCGGCGCGTTTAGGATTGACCACCGGGTTGAATCGTGAGGGCGCCTTGGGTAAGCCAGCGAGCAGCGCAGCTTCGATAGGACTTAACTGTTGCAGGCTTTTGTTGAAATAAACACGCGCTGCAGAGGCAAAGCCGTACGCGCGTTGACCCAGGTAAATCTGATTCATGTAAAGCTCTAAAATTTGCGTCTTGCTTAGCGTTTCTTCAATGCGCATCGCAAGCAACACCTCATAAATCTTTCGGATATAGCTTTTTTCGGTTGAAAGGAAAAAGTTGCGTGCTAACTGCATGGTGATCGTGCTTGCTCCCTGCTCTTTGCCGCCAGAAATTAGGTTGGCAATCGCAGCACGCACGATGCCGAGCAAATCAACCCCGTGATGTTCAAAAAAACGCGAATCTTCGGCAGCCAAAATCGCATCGCGCATCAGCTTGGGCGTTTCGCTCGCTCTTAAGGGGCTGCGCCGTTCCTCGCCGAATTCGCCGATCAAAACGCCATCGGAGGTGTAAATCCGCAAAGGAATTTTCGGCTTGTAGTCCAGCAGCGCATTCACCGTGGGCAGTCGATCCATTGCCAAGATAAAAGCAAGCGAAAGGCAGGCCGCAAGCGATAAACCAGCGACGCTTGCCACCGCAAATGCCCATGCAAACCAGCGCGACCAAGGCAAACCATCGAGCGCTTGCTGGGGCAGTCGGCTGCGGGGCTTGCCGCCACCACCGCTGCCACCACCGCCACCACCTCGCCCAGTACCGCCACCGCCGCCGCTACTTCCTCCGCCACGTCCAGTACCCCCGCCAACGTCGCCGCCGCCACCGCCAACGTCGCCGCTTGTGCCAGCCTCGATATGCCCCGATGCACCGCTTGCGCCGCTGCCCGCTCGTCTGACTGCGCGAGCTTGCTGCGTGGCCTCGCGAAGACTTAAACGCGGCTCGCGGTTTGCGTTCGATGTCGGCCTTGAGCGATCCATTGCGTCGTCGGGTGGGGGAAGTCTTGGATTGGCCATGCTTGCTATGAGTCAGAATGGGGCGATTATGGCCTGTTTTGCCGCTGATGCGCCCCCGATGGGAAGGCGAAAATACGGCATGATCGGTCCCCACCGTTTAAGCTCCATGTTCTTCGCATGACAACTCCTCCCCCCGATCCGAATCGCCAGCCAATCGCTTTGATTGGCATGATGGGCTCTGGCAAGTCGACCGTGGGCAAACGCCTTGCACGGGCGCTAAACCGTCCCTTTTTAGATGCTGACAGTGAATTGGAACGTCGTTGCGGTGTACCGATTCAAACGATTTTTGAGCTCGAGGGCGAAGAAGGATTCCGGCAGCGAGAATCCGAACTCTTGCGTGGCCTCATCGGCTCGCCCGATCTGGTTCTTGCAACCGGCGGTGGAGCGGTGCTCAGACCTGAGAATCAAGCGCATCTTAGGCAGCATTGCTGCGTGATTTATCTTCAGGCTAACCTGCAGGATTTGTGGATGCGCCTTCGCCACGACCGCTCACGGCCGCTGCTCAAGGCTGCTGACCCAAAGGCTCGCATCGCCGAGCTTTTGCGCTTTCGCGAGCCGATTTATCAATCGCTTGCCCATTATGCTGTCCCAACCGGACGGCAGGCGCCTGAAAGGGTGGTTCAAGACATTATGCGTATGCTCGATTTAAGGTGATCCATGACTTCTGATGCCCAACCACATGCCGTAGATCTTCTCGGCCATTCATCCACAACGCTTCGACGTGTTTCGGTCGCACTTGGTGAGCGTAGCTATGAGGTCCTGATCGGTGAGGATCTGATGAAGCAGCATCAGCTATGGGCACCGTTGATCCAGGGTAGACAAGTTGCTCTGGTTACCAACGAAACCATTGCTAAGTTGCACGCAGCAAGCGTGCGCGAGGCGCTTGAGCCCTTTGCAGCTAACTTCATCCAAATCGAATTACCAGACGGTGAGGCCTACAAGGACTGGCAGCATTTGCAGTTGATCTTTGATGCCTTGCTTAGTCATCGCTTTGATCGTCGATGCGTCTTGGTCGCATTCGGCGGCGGTGTGGTGGGTGACATGACAGGTTTTGCGGCCGCGTGTTACCAACGCGGGGTCGATTTCATCCAGATCCCAACCACCTTGCTTGCCCAGGTCGACTCCTCGGTTGGCGGCAAAACCGGCATTAACCACCCCGCAGGCAAAAACATGATTGGCGCCTTTCATCAACCCAAGTTGGTGCTGGCTGACGCCAGATGGCTACATAGCCTTCCTGAGCGCGAGTTAAGTGCGGGACTCGCTGAGGTTATCAAGCACGGCGCCATTGCTGACCGCGATTATCTTGAGGAAGTTCTTGCCAATATGCCGGCCTTGCTCAAAGCAGAGCCTGCCGCCTTGATCGCCGCGGTGGCGCGATCCTGCGAAATCAAAGCAGCAGTGGTCGGTGAGGACGAACGCGAGGATGACAGACGCGCGGTGTTGAATTTCGGCCACACTTTTGGCCATGCGATTGAGGCCGGTTTGGGCTATGGTGTGTTGCTGCATGGCGAGGCGGTTGGTACTGGCATGGTGATGGCTTCTGAACTCTCGCAACGCTTAGGTTTGTTAGCGCCAAGCGATCGTGAACGGCTTCTTGCAGCGATTAAAGCGGCGAGACTCCCCATGCAGGCGCCGGCTTGGTCAACCGCCGAGTATGTCAAGTGGATGTCTGTGGATAAGAAGGCGCGAGCAGGACGTCCACGCTTTGTACTTTTAAAGGGCTTGGGGCAGGCCTTCATGCGCGAAGTGGACGAGGCCATCGTCGATCAAACCATCAAGGCTTGTCTTGAACAGCCTGCTAGGAATTGATGACGGATCGATGTCTGTCTCGATATACTGCAAGGTTCGATTGTTAACACTTGCTGCACCGCCACAATTTCAGGACCTCTTCTGTCATGCAAGATCACATGCCAAGTGAGCGCTCGTCGATGAGCGAAGCACCCCAAGCACAAGGCCTTTATGACCCCAGTCGCGAGCATGATGCCTGCGGCGTCGGTTTCGTTGCCCACATCAAGGGTCAAAAGAGCCACCGGATCGTTGAACAAGGCCTGCAAATTCTGGGCAATCTCGATCATCGTGGTGCTGTCGGTGCAGATCCCTTAATGGGCGATGGTGCCGGGATTTTGATCCAAATGCCCGATCAATTTTTCCGCGAGGAAATGGCCAAGCAATCGGTGATGCTTCCGCCTGCAGGCGAGTATGGTGTAGGCATGATTTTCTTGCCCAAAGAGCCAGCGTCAAGGCTTGCATGCGAGCAAGAATTAGAACGTGCAATTCGTGCTGAAGGCCAGTTGCTGCTGGGGTGGCGCGATGTGCCAGTTGATCACGATATGCCGATGTCGCCAACGGTTCGCGCAAAAGAACCGCTCATTCGGCAGGTCTTTATTGGGCGTGGACCCGATGTGCGCGTGGTTGATGCTTTCGAGCGCAAACTTTACGTCATCCGCAAAATGGCAAGTCATGCGATCCAGGCCTTGGCCTTAAGTCATGGGCGCGAATACTTTGTGCCTTCGATGTCGGCTCGGACCATTGTTTACAAGGGATTGTTGTTATGCCATCAAGTGGGCCAGTACTACCGCGATCTTGCTGACCCTCGGGTGGTGTCTGCGCTTGCCTTGGTTCATCAGCGCTTTTCAACCAATACCTTTCCAGAGTGGCCGCTTGCGCACCCTTATCGTTTAATTGCCCATAACGGTGAAATTAATACCGTGAAAGGCAACTACAACTGGTTGCGAGCACGCGAAGGCGTGATGCGCTCTCCGGTGCTCGAACAAGATCTCGCCAAACTTTACCCTATCGTCTACCCAGGACAATCCGACACGGCGACCTTTGACAATTGCCTTGAGCTGCTGGTCATGGCCGGTTATCCGATTGCCCAAGCCGTCATGATGATGATCCCCGAGGCCTGGGAACAGCACACCTTGATGGATCCAAAGCGTAGAGCGTTCTACGAATACCACGCAGCGATGATGGAGCCTTGGGATGGTCCGGCTGCTATAGCCTTTACCGATGGCCGTCAGATTGGTGCCACGCTTGATCGAAACGGTTTGCGTCCTGCGCGCTATTGCATCACCGACGACGATTTGGTGGTCATGGCCTCAGAGGCTGGTGTGCTTCCAATCCCCGAGAGCCGGATCGTAAAGAAGTGGCGGCTTCAGCCTGGCAAAATGTTTTTAATCGATCTAGAACAAGGTCGGATCATCGATGATCAGGCCTTAAAAGACCAGTTGGCGAATGCGCGTCCCTGGCGTGAATGGATTGAAGCTGTTAGGGTAAAACTCGACGATGTGCAACTGAGCCAGACTTTAGAAGATATCGAAAGCCCAAGCGCGGCAAGCCTCTTAGATCGCCAACAAGCCTTTGGCTACACCCAGGAAGATTTGAAGTTTTTGATGTCGCCCATGGCGGTCTCTGGTGAAGAGGCGGTAGGCTCCATGGGTAATGACTCGCCGCTTGCGGTACTTTCTTCCAAAAATAAGCCGCTTTATAACTACTTCAAACAGCTGTTTGCGCAGGTGACCAATCCGCCGATCGATCCGATTCGTGAACAATTGGTGATGTCCCTGGTGTCGTTTATTGGCCCCAAACCGAACCTGCTCGATTTGAATGCGGTGAATCCTCCCTTGCGTCTTGAGGTCAGTCAACCGGTTTTGAATGCCGAGGATATGGCCAAACTGCGACATATCGACCGTTATACCGCGGGCAAGTTTCGCTCGCTCGAACTCGATATGGTCTATCCGATCCAATGGGGTAAGGAGGGCATCGAGGCCTGCCTAGCTTCATTGCGTGCCAAGGCCGAAGAGGCGGTGCATGCAGGTTATACCGTGCTTATATTGTCAGATCGTCGCGCCGATCGTGATCAGGTAGCCATTCCTGCGCTTCTTGCCACCAGTGCGATCCATTTGCATTTGGTCAATCGTGGTTTACGCACACGTACCGGCTTGGTGGTCGAAACCGGTTCAGCACGCGAGGTACACCACTTTGCACTGCTTGCTGGTTATGGCGCTGAAGCGATTCATCCTTATCTGGCCATCGAGACGCTTTGCGAGATGGCTCGTGGCATGCCTAAGGACATGAGCGCCGAGAAAGCGGTCAAAAACTATATCAAAGCCTTGGGTAAGGGGCTTATGAAGGTCATGTCCAAAATGGGCATTTCGACCTATATGAGCTATTGCGGTGCTCAAATTTTTGAAGCGATCGGTTTGTCGCAATCAGTGATTAACCAGTACTTCACGGGCACCCCGTCCAATGTAGGCGGTGTTGGAATTTTTGAAATCGCTGAGGAGGCCATACGGGTGCATCAGGCTGCCTACAGCGACGACCCGGTGCTTGCGCTCAGTCTTGAAACCGGCGGTGAATACGCTTACCGAACACGTGGTGAAGACCATATGTGGACTCCGGATTCGATTGCAAAACTGCAGCACGCCGTGCGTTCGGAAAGCGTATCGACGTATAAGGAATACGCCGCACTCATCAACGATCAAAGCCGCAGGCATATGACCCTGAGGGGATTATTCGAGTTCCGTTTGGATCAATGTAAGGCTATTCCGATTGATCAGGTCGAGCCTGCCTCAGCCATTGTGAAGCGATTTGCCACAGGGGCGATGTCATTAGGGTCGATCTCCACCGAAGCACACAGCACCCTTGCTATTGCCATGAATCGCATAGGCGGCAAAAGCAATACCGGTGAGGGTGGCGAAGATGAGATGCGTTACGCCGCTGAAATGCGTGCCGGGCGTTCGACCATTCAAAACGGCGATAGCGTGGCAACAATCATTGGTAAAGATCGCATCGAAGTCGATATACCGCTTAAGGCTGGTGATTCGTTGCGCAGTCGTATCAAACAGGTTGCTTCGGGTCGGTTCGGTGTGACGGCGCAGTATCTAGCCAGTGCCGATCAGATTCAGATCAAAATGGCTCAAGGCGCAAAGCCAGGCGAGGGTGGGCAACTACCCGGTCACAAGGTCTCTGACTATATCGGCAAGCTTCGTTACTCGGTGCCCGGTGTGGGATTGATTTCTCCACCACCTCATCATGATATTTATTCGATCGAAGATCTTGCACAGTTAATTCACGATTTAAAGAACGCCAATGCACGCGCAAGCATTAGCGTTAAGCTGGTATCCGAAGTTGGTGTCGGTACGGTTGCCGCGGGGGTTGCTAAGGCTAAAGCGGATCATGTCGTGATTGCTGGTCATGATGGCGGTACAGGTGCATCGCCATTGTCCTCGATCAAGCACGCAGGTACGCCCTGGGAGCTTGGCCTTGCCGAGACCCAACAAACGCTGGTGCTTAATGGCTTGCGAGGGCGAATCACGGTTCAGGCCGACGGACAAATGAAAACCGGGCGTGATGTGGTGATCGCTGCGCTTTTGGGGGCTGATGAATTTGGCTTTGCCACAGCGCCCCTGGTTGCCGAAGGCTGCATCATGATGCGCAAATGCCATCTCAACACATGTCCCGTCGGTGTTGCAACCCAAGACCCGGTGCTGCGTCGAAAGTTCCAAGGAAAACCCGAACATGTCGTGAATTACTTCTTCTTCGTAGCCGAAGAGGTTCGCGAACTTATGGCCAGGCTTGGTGTGCGTAGCATGGATGAATTGATCGGCCGTGCCGATCTGCTCGATATGAGAGTTGGTGTTTCCCACTGGAAGGCTAAAGGTTTGGATTTCAGCCGGATCTTTTATATGCCACCAGTATCATCAGAAGTCCCGCGCCGCGTAAGCCAAAGCCAAGACCATGGTCTTGAGGGTGCACTCGATAACCGCTTGATCGACCTTTCGCGTGCAGCGCTTGATCGACAAGAGAAGGTTTCATTTATCGTACCGATACGAAATGTGAATCGCACGGTTGGCACGATGCTCTCGGGTGAAGTGGCGAGACGCTATGGCCACCAAGGTCTGCCAGACGACTGTATCCATATTCAACTTAATGGGACTGCAGGGCAAAGCTTTGCCGCATTCCTAGCTGCAGGTATTACGCTCGATCTGGTGGGGCAGGCCAATGACTATGTTGGCAAGGGCTTATCGGGTGGCCGCGTGATTGTGAGGCCAACCAATGAGTTTCAGGGTGCAAGCCACGAAAATATGATTGTCGGTAATACCGTGCTTTATGGTGCGGTTGAAGGCGAGGCCTTTTTTAGCGGCGTGGCAGGCGAGCGTTTTGCGGTGCGAAATTCGGGCGCGTCGGCGGTGGTTGAAGGCACTGGGGACCATGGTTGTGAATACATGACCGGTGGGACAGTGGTCGTACTCGGTGAAACAGGGCGCAACTTTGCTGCGGGCATGAGCGGTGGGGTCGCTTATGTTTGGGATCCGCAAGGTTTATTTGAGGCGCACTGCAATCTATCGATGGTTGCGGTGGAGCCCTTGCGATCAACCGCTGAGCAAATTGCACACGTTGAGCCGGCGCTCTGGCATCGTGCTGAATGCGACGAAATAATCCTTAAGCAGTACATCGAAAAGCATTTGCGCTACACCGGCTCCGAGGTGGCAAGGCAATTGCTTGCGCATTGGGAAAAAACACGTGAGGGTTTTAAAAAGGTATTCCCGCATGAATATCGACGTGCGCTTGGGGAAATGCATCAACAGTCCAAAGCAAGCAAGGCGGCAAAGTCAAAGGCTGTGGCTTGAGATTAATATGAGTAAGTGCTAGAACGTTTTAAGGTTGGTACCGATGGGAAAAGTTACTGGGTTTTTGGAATTAGAGCGTTTGCAAGAAGCGAGCGAGCCAGTCGGCGATCGACTTAAGCACTACCGTGAGTTTGTGCTTCATCTTGATGATGAACAGGCCTCGGCTCAGGGCGCGCGCTGCATGGATTGCGGCATTCCTTTTTGCCAAAGTGGCTGCCCGATTAACAATATCATTCCTGATTGGAATGATTTGGTTTATCGAGGGCAGTGGCAAGAGGCTATCGAAACCTTGCACTCGACCAATAACTTCCCAGAATTCACCGGGCGTGTTTGTCCTGCGCCATGCGAGGCTGCATGTACCTTAAATATCAATAACGATGCGGTCGGCATTAAGTCCATCGAGCACGCGATTATTGATAAAGCTTGGGAGGAAGGTTGGGTTAAACCAAAGCTTCCAAGTCAGCGCACAGGCAAGCGCGTTGCTGTGGTTGGTGCAGGGCCTGCCGGGTTGGCTTGCGCGCAGCAATTGGCAAGAGTAGGCCATCAGGTGACAGTCTTTGAAAAGAATGATCGTTTAGGTGGTTTATTGCGCTATGGAATTCCCGACTTCAAATTGGAAAAAATTCATATCGATCGTCGGGTTGCGCAAATGCAGCAAGAAGGCGTTGTATTTCGCACCGGTGTATTTATTGGCGATGATGTCGATCTTGGCGTCGTTAATAATTGGAGCCATGAACGGCTGAGTCCAGCGCAATTGCAGCGCGAATTCGATGCGGTTGTTCTTACCGGTGGCGCTGAACAGGCACGCGATCTGCCTGTGCCCGGCCGACATTTAGCCGGTGTGCATTTTGCGATGGAATTTTTGCCCCAGCAAAATAAGGTTGTCGCTGGTGATCCGCTTGCGGCGCAATTGCTAGCAACTGGCAAGCATGTGGTTGTGATTGGCGGGGGCGACACCGGATCCGATTGCGTTGGCACCAGTAATCGTCAGGGGGCTGCTGCGGTAGTGCAGTTTGAGTTAATGCCGATGCCGCCCGAGCAAGAGGACAAGCCACTTACCTGGCCGTACTGGCCGCAAAAGCTGCGCACCTCGTCTTCGCATGAAGAAGGGGTTGATCGTGATTGGGCTGTAGCAACCAAGCGATTTGTGGACGATGGTCAAGGTCGGGTCAAGGCCTTGATTGCCGCAAAAGTCCAGTGGGAGCGCGATCCGCAAAGCGGTCAGATGCGCATGCAAGAAGTGCCTAATTCGGACTTTGAAATCAAGGCGGATATGGTCTTGCTCGCCATGGGTTTTGTGTCGCCGGTCGCAAGTGTCCTCGATAGCTTTGGGGTTGCAAAAGATGCGCGTGGCAATGCTCTGGCAGCAACAGAGGGTGAGCAGGCCTATCACACCAACGTCGATAAAGTGTTTGCCGCTGGCGATGTGAGGCGCGGACAGTCTTTGGTGGTGTGGGCTATTCGTGAAGGCCGTCAGTGCGCGCGGGCTGTGGATGAGTTTTTGATGGGTTCAAGCGACTTGCCCCGCTAAGGATTCAACCTCGCAGCCTGTGCTTGCTGCCCAGTGCTTGACGGGGCTTGGAGACTTAGGGCATTTCGAGACAAAGTTTGCCCACCACCTGGCGCTCGGCCATGGTTTGCAAGGCGCGAACGCCTGCGCTAAGCGGGAAACGCGCCCCAATCGGGGGAAGCATGACGCCTTGTGCTAAAAGCTGGCGGATCTTGGCACGATCTTCCCGGCCTGCCGCGGGGTCGCGTCTGCCAGACTCACCTGCGCGAACGCCCAGAATCGAGAGTCCTTTGATCAGCGCGTGGTTGACCGAGAGCCTGGGAAAGCGGCCCGAGGCAAAGCCAACAACCAACACCCGCCCACCCCAGGCCATGCACCGTATGGAGCCGTCAAACACATCGCCACCGACTGGATCCATACAAAGATCAACGCCGCGGCCACCGGTGATGTGCTTAACCTTTTCATGCCAGCCCGGTTCAAGTACGAGGCAGTGCTCAGCGCCTGCTTGGCGAGCCAGTGCAAGTTTTGCCTCTGAGCTCGCCGTGGCGATAACGGTGGCGCCGATATGTTTAGCCAGTTGAACCGCTGCAATGCCGACGCCCCCGTTGGCGCCGTGAATGAGCGCTATTTCTCCGGCAAGCAGCTTGCCGCGTCGAATCAGACTGACCCAAGCGGTGAGCGCGGTGACCGAGTAGGCAGCAGCTTGAGCGTCATCAAGTCCCGGGGGTACCAAGCTTAGGGACTCGGCCGGTAAAACCAAAGCACTGGCAAAAGCACCGTGGCGACAACTGAAGGCCACTCGGTCACCGAGCATGAAACGGTTGACGCCTTCGCCGATGGCCTCAACCATCCCGCAGCCCTCAACACCCATCACAAAGGGTAGTGCCGGTTTGTACTGGTAAAGACCTCGGGTCATGAGTAGGTCGGGGAAATTCAAGGCGCCAGCCCGCACCCGCAAACGTACTTCACCTGGACCTGGTTCGCCCACCTCGACACTTGCAAGACCCACACCGCTTAAGTCATCGCTTAGTCGATGACACCAAAGTGCTTGGCCCTGGGTTTTGCTCATGCAGCGCCCCTTGTGGGTGGCTCGGTGGCGTGTTGGTCTTGCACATTAAGACCAGGATGTCGATAGCTAACGAAGGCTTCCTGGACGGCTTGCATAGCCTGCTCGCTCAGTACGGCAGGGCCGCCAAGCGCCAGGCATTGGCTATACATCATGGCAAGCGCTTCGACTTCCTGCGCCAAACCGAGCGCGCTCGCAAGATCCTCGCCCGCTGCAATAACGCCATGATGTGCAAGTAGGCAGGCTCGGGCATTGGGTCCCAAGGCCTTGAGCATGGCTTGGGATAAGTCATCGCTACCAAAACGTGCATAGCTTGCGCAGGTGATACGGTTTGCTCGACTCATCGCCACCATATAGTGAAAGGCCGGTATGCCTTCACGTTGAATATTGGGCATGCAAGACAACGCGCTAGCGTAAAGCGAGTGGGTGTGGACCACAGCCATGCAGTCGGAACGAGCACGAAGTAAGTCGCGATGCATACGCCATTCGCTCGAGGGTTTGTAGTGGCCATCGACCCGCGGCGGATCGTCTTGAAGCGAGATCCAGACAAGATCTTGCGCTTGGAGCTTTTCATAAGCGATCGCAGACGGTGTGATCAACAATCCTTCGCCTTGGGCTTTGGCGCTTCGATGCCATCGTAGCGACACATTGCCCGATTTGCCATGATTGATGCCAAGTCTGTTCAGGTTCAAGGCCTGCTCGATCAGGGCTTGCCTTGCCTCGAGCTCGGTATGTATGTCAGGCGTGGGCTTCACGCAAAAGCCTCCCGAAGTTTGAAGGGATTGATCAGGGCATGTTCGGTGATCAGCCCGCTCACCAAGGCAGCCGGGGTAATGTCAAAGCCCGGGTTATAGCAAATTTGCCCTTCTTGCATGATCTCAACGAGGATGGGTTGGCGCAGGGTTTGTTGGGGATGTACAGGCAGGCCGCGAATCTGGCTCAGTTCCAAGGCGCTGCGCTCTTCGATATTGACATCCATACCGCTTGGGCAGCTCATATCGATACTTGACGCAGGGCAGGCAACCCAAAAGGGAATGCCATGGGCTTTGGCAGCCAAGGCTTTTAAATAGGTGCCGATTTTATTGACCACATCCCCATTAGCACAGACCCGATCACAGCCCACCATGACGGCGTCAACAAGGCCCCTCATCATCAAAAGCCCACCGGCGTTATCGGCAATCACCGTGTGCGGAATACCAGCATCTGCAAGTTCGTAGGCGGTGAGACTTGCACCCTGGTTGCGTGGGCGTGTCTCGTCAACCCACACATGAAGGGCGATACCCTGGGCGTGAAGTTGGTAAATGCCAGCGGTGGCAGTACCCCAATCAACCGTGGCAAGTGCACCGGCGTTGCAGTGTGTGAGAATTTGAAGCGGCCTTGAGGCGGTTTGTCCTCGTGCGTGCTTCAGTAAGACGTGTTGGGTTTGCATACCAATGGCTGCGTTGCAGTTTCGGTCGTCGTCGACCAAGTCAAGTGCGCGTTGCCAGGCTTGTTCGGCAAGCGCTGATGCCATTGAATCGGCTATCGCATTGCCTGGTCGATTAGGCCTTGAATAGGCAACTCGATCAGCCTTAAGCTCTTCCGTCGGAGGCTCTTGATCAATCGTTGACGCTTGCAAGATGGCGTTGACCGAAGCGCTGACTTGGCCGACCGCCCAGGCCAGATTGACGGCGGTCGGGCGGGTTGCAAGAAGCGCTTTGGCGAGGGATTCAAGCCAGCCCGCCTCGCGATAGCAGCCAGGATGTTTTGCGAGCGCCTCTCGAATGGCCATTGCCATGCCCAGGGCAGCGACTGCGCCAATTAAGGGTGCGCCGCGCACTTGCATGCCGGCGATTGCCCGGGCGCAATCCTGACTGTTTTCCAGGCAAATCACCTCTCGTTCAAAGGGCAGCCTGGTTTGATCCCAGGTAAAAACCTGCCGTTGCTCAATCCACAGCGTGGGACGCAAGGGCTTTGTTGTCATCGAGATGGAAGTCATGGAGACCGCAGTTCTGGGCTTGAATGGTTGCGATGTTAGCCTTAGCTGATGCGATCGACTGCCTTGATGAATCATCTTTCATGCCGGATCTGAGCTATTTCTCGGTTTTCCTGCTGGGCTTGCTCGGCGGCTTTCACTGCGCCGGCATGTGCGGCGGCATTGTGGTGCTCTTAAATCGGCCCGTGATTCCGATTGCTATCAGCGCTGGCAATGCGGGTTCGGACCTTGTATCCATGCAGGCAAGGGTTTGTGAGCCTTTAGCAAGCGTGCTTGCCCGGCAGATTGCTTATTCCCTAGCAAGGGTTGGCAGCTATAGCTTAGCCGGTGGCCTGATGGGCGCACTCGGATCCTCGGCCTTGTTGCTTAAGCATATCTTGCCGGTTGAGCAAATGGGCTTTGTGTTGGTCAATGCGCTCATGCTCGCCTTTGCCCTTTATTTATGGGGTTGGGGTCAGAGCTTGCGCTGGCTTGAACCCGCCGGTCGCTGGCTTTGGTCCAAGTTATCGGCAACGGCAGCGCGTTACTTATCCACGCGCTCGATCAAGGCAAGCCTGGCAGCTGGTTTTTTTTGGGGCTGGCTGCCCTGCGGCATGGTGTATGGCATGTTGCTCGCGGCGCTCGCCAGTCAACATGCGCTTGAGGGTGCACTGCTTCTTGCAAGTTTTGGCCTTGGTACCCTGCCTAATCTTGTCGCGATGGGCTTAGGCGCTGAGCGCTTCGGTCGACTCTTGAGAACGCTTTGGTTACGCCGAGCAGCAGCGCTTGTCTTGGCTGCGTATGCGCTGGCTGGCTTCATGCGGCTGGATCCACGCGCTCACTTAGTCTCGGTGGTTGACGCTTGTATCAGCTGGGTCAGGCCATGAGCGCTTGCTTTCATTGCGGCGAAACCTGTCCTCCAAAGCCGCAAGCGGTGCTCATCCTTGGGCAAGCCCGAAACATGTGTTGCGAAGGCTGTGCGAGTGTTGCCAGGACCATTGTGCAGGCTGGTCTTGAACGCTATTACAACCATCGCGAAGCGCCAGGGCTCCAAGCCGGGCCTGATTTAGGCTCAGGGCTTCAGACGCCGAGCCAGCTTGGCCCTGTCGATGAAACCCTAGCGCTTGAGCTTGATGTTGAGCGGCTCGCTCAAAGGCGCGGCTTTATTCAGCGCGTCGATGATCCTGAACACGGCGAGCAATGGCAGTCCTGTCTGATGATCGACGGCATGCGATGCGGTGCCTGCGTATGGCTGCTCGAGCGCGGATTGTCGGCGGCCAAGGGCGTGGGTCGGGTACAGGTGAATTACGCCCAGCAACAGGCCCTGGTGCAGTGGGACGACAAGCAGACCAGTCTTGCAACGATTTTGGCGCAGTTGCGCTCGCTCGGTTACCGGGCCCTGCCATTTGATCCCTCCGCACGCGAGCAACGTTTGCAGGTGATCGAGCGCCGTCAAAGGCGCCGCCTTTTTGTTGCCGGGCTGGCCATGATGCAAGTGATGATGCTGCAAACCCCGCTTTACTGGGCGAGCCCTGGTGATGTCGAGCCGGGCGATGCTGCGCTCTTGCGATGGGCAAGCATGGTGGTGACCCTTCCCGCGCTGCTTTATAGCGGTTGGCCCATTCTGCAAGCGGCGGTTCGCGATGTCAGCCAAAAACACCTCGGTATGGATGTGCCGGTCGCACTAGGCTTGCTTGCTGCCTATCTTGCCAGTGCAATCAACACCTGGCAGGGTCGTGGCGAGGTTTACTTCGACACGGTCACGATGTTCTTGTTCTTGCTACTGGCAGCCCGCAGTCTTGAAGCCAATGCTCGAAGACGTTCTCAACGATGGCTTGACCGACTCGCCGCAGGCATACCCCAAGCGATTCGACGCATCGGCCCCAAGGTAGACGAGAAGGTATTGGCTGAAGACTTGCAAGTTGGCGATCTGATTGAACTTGAGCCCGGGGCCAGCCTGCCTGCTGATGCGATGTGCTTGGATGGCGACGTACAGGCTGATTGTTCGTTGCTCAGTGGTGAATCGACCCCGCAGCGGTTTTTGCCTGGCGAGTTGCTGCCTTCTGGCGCAGTCATTGCCGAGGCACAAAGCGTTCGCTTAAACGTTGTGCGACCCGCGAGTGCCTCAACGCGCGCCGATTTACAACGACTCATTGCTCGGGCCGGCAGCACAAGGCCAGCCATGGCGGCAATGGCCGATCGTGCTGCGCGCTACTTTATTGCCGGCTTGTTGATCTTTGTCGTGATGGTGCTTGCCGGGTGGCTTTGGCTAGACCCTAGTCGCGCCTTTGAGGTGTCGGTTGCCGTGCTGGTGGTGTCCTGCCCTTGCGCGCTTTCCTTGGCCGTACCCTCGGCGCTTGCTGCTGTTCAGTACCAATTGGCCAAGGCCGGTGTCATTTTGCAGGGTGGTGATGGGCTTGAGCGTTTAGCTCAAGTCACAGACCTGGTGCTCGATAAGACGGGAACACTGACCTTGGGTAGGCCCAAAGTCTGTGGGCTGACCATCTTCGATGAGGCTTTCTCAGAGCAGTCAGCACTTGAGCTTGCCATGCCCCTATTGCTCGCATCGTCTCATCCGCTCGCGCTAGCCTTAGCGCAACATGCCCAATCGAAAGGCCTAAGCAGGTCCGATACGCATCCGGCTTACGATATCCGTGGCCTTTTGGGGCAGGGTGTGCAGGCTGCTCGTTCCGATGGTTCAGTGATCAAGCTCGGTTCGATGGCTTTTGTACTGGGTCAACAGCCTCTCGATCGCCCGCGAGATGATGATCCTTTTCAAGAGGTATGGCTTGGTATCGACCATTTGCCGATTATTCGCTGGCAGCTTCGCGACCCTTTGCGCGGGGATGCCTTGGCCAGCTTGCAGGCGCTTAAGGCGATGGGTCTGCGCTTGCACGTACTTTCGGGCGACCGGCAAGTAGCGGTCGACGCCCTGGTTGCGCAATTGGGGCTTTCGGATTTAAGCCCTGGCGCCCGCTTTCTAGGCGAGCAGTTGCCCCAGGATAAATGGGCTATCGTGCAGCGCATGCAAGCCGAGGGACGCAAGGTATTTATGGTGGGTGATGGTTTAAACGATGCTGCAGTATTAGCGGCCGCTGACATGTCGGCAGCGATTGGCAAGGCTAGTGATCTTGCAAGACTTCACGCGGGCGCTTTGATATTGTCCGATCGCTTGCAATCGCTGGTGTTTTTGATCGCTGCGTCCCGTCATGCCAAGCGCCTGATGCAGCAGAACATTGCCTGGGCCACCGGCTACAACCTCATTGCGATTCCCCTGGCAGCCTTGGGCTGGATTCCCGCTTGGGGAGCTGCGCTTGGTATGTCGCTCAGCTCCCTGGTGGTTGTGACCAATAGCTTAAGGCAGGTACCGTGGAAGCGATCTTTCTCCTGATCCCGCTAAGCCTCGCTTTGATCGGGGTGGCGGTTTGGCTTTACTTCCGTATGGATGACAGCGGGCAATTCACGGATTTGGAATCGCATGGGCGTCAGCTCTTGCTTGACGATGACAGCACGGTGGCGCAAGCAGGCCAAAAGAGCGTTGCTGCGTCGCAACAAACCCCATCTCAAGCGGCAACGACCGGGAGTCAAACTGAAGAAATCGGATCAAATAACCGATAACCGGCTAAAAATTGCCGCCTAGACCTTCCGTCGGTATGTAAACGGCGTAAAATCCCCTAAAGCATTTGTGGAAATAGGGGAATTCGATGAGCACGATGCAGACGTTCGCAAGCGGCGATACGACGGAAACTTATAACTATACGGTGGTGCGGCAGTTTGCCGTCATGACAGTGGTCTGGGGTGTTGTGGGCATGTTGGTCGGTGTGGTGATCGCTGCACAGCTGGCCTGGCCAGCTCTAAACTTCGATATCCCCTGGCTCACCTACAGCCGTCTTCGTCCCTTACACACCAATGCGGTGATTTTTGCATTTGGTGGCAGCGCGCTTTTTGCGACCTCCTATTACGTGGTCCAACGAACCACGCATGCAAGGCTTTTTGGTGGTCCACTTGCTGCGTTCACCTTTTGGGGCTGGCAGCTCGTGATTGTTCTGGCGGCGATCACATTACCGCTTGGCATGACCTCTGGTAAGGAATACGCCGAACTCGAATGGCCCATCGATTTGCTGATCGCGGTTGTTTGGGTCTGTTATGCGATTGTCTTCTTTGGCACATTAGCTAAACGCAAGCTTGAGCATATTTATGTGGCCAACTGGTTTTTCGGCGCATTTATTATCACGGTCGCGGTCTTGCATATTGTGAATAGCATGGCGATGCCTGCCTCGCTCACCAAGAGCTACTCGGCCTACGCGGGGGCCCAAGACGCGATGATCCAGTGGTGGTATGGCCATAATGCGGTGGGCTTTTTCCTTACTGCAGGCTTTTTAGGGATGATGTACTACTTCGTACCTAAGCAGGCGGAGCGCCCAGTTTACTCGTACCGGCTTTCGATCGTGCATTTTTGGGCGCTCATTTTCACGTATATGTGGGCTGGCCCCCATCACTTGCACTACACCGCTTTACCCGATTGGACACAATCGCTTGGCATGGTGTTTTCACTGATTCTGCTTGCGCCATCCTGGGGAGGGATGATCAACGGCATCATGACCTTATCGGGCGCTTGGTACAAATTGCGCAACGATGCCGTGCTTAAGTTCCTTGTGGTATCACTTTCCTTTTATGGCATGTCGACCTTTGAAGGCCCGATGATGTCGATCAAGACCGTCAACGCCTTGTCACACTATACCGATTGGACGGTGGGCCATGTGCATTCGGGTGCGCTTGGTTGGGTTGGTTTTATTAGTATTGGATCGATCTACTATCTGCTACCAAGGCTTTTTGGACGCGATGCGATGGCCAAGCCTCAGTGGGTGGAGTTGCACTTCTGGATTGCAACCATAGGGATTGTTCTTTACATCGCAGCCATGTGGATCGCCGGGGTGATGCAAGGTTTGATGTGGCGTGCTACCAACCCCGATGGCACCTTGACCTATGCCTTTATCGAGTCGATTAAAGCAACCTATCCCTACTATGTGGTGCGCTTTCTAGGGGGTGTGCTTTATTTGAGCGGCATGTTGCTGATGCTCATGAATTGCTTTATGACCATCGCCCAAGGCAAGTCGGTCAAAGCGCCGATTCCAGCTGCCGCTGCGCACGCTTAATCGACCAAGAGGAAAACATCATGAAGTTTGATCATGGCCTGATTGAAAAAAATGTAACTTTGTTGATTGTGTTGGTGATACTCACCATCAGCGTTGGTGGTCTGGTTGAAATTGTTCCCTTGTTTTTCCAGCGTTCAACCACCGAGCCTGTGGCTGGTCTCAAGCCTTACGATGCCTTGCAGCTTGCCGGTCGCGATGTTTATGTGCGCGAAGGCTGTTATGGCTGCCACTCGCAAATGATTCGCCCCTTCCGCGCCGAGACTGAGCGCTATGGACACTATTCGGTGGCAGGCGAATTCGTTTACGACCGGCCCTTTCAGTGGGGTAGTAAACGCACCGGACCCGATTTGGCGCGTGTTGGTGGTCGCTATAACGATGAGTGGCATCGGATCCATTTGATGAATCCGCGTGACTTAGTACCCGAGTCCAACATGCCAGGCTACCCCTGGCTTGCTAAGGCTATGGTGAGTGGGGAAACCATGCAAAGCCATATGCGTGCCTTGCGCAAACTCGGCACGCCTTATAGCGATGAAGAGATCGCAAAGGCGCCTGAACGGGTCAAAGACAAAACCGAGATGGATGCCTTGATTGCTTATTTGCAAGGCCTTGGCACGGCGATTAAGCGTTAGGAGGCAGTAATGGAATGGTTAAACGATATGCGAGTGCTCGTCACCCTGAGCTCGTTTGCTGCCTTTGTCGGCGTAGTCTTGTGGGCTTATGCGCCCGCCTTACGAAGCCGTTTTGATGCCGACGCTGCTATCCCTTTTCTCGATGATGAGCAGCTTTTAAGCGAACAGTCAGGCGCGCAGCAGTCAGCAGGGGGGCAGGGGAGAACTGCAGCGCAACAGAAGTTATCGGGGAAATAAGATGAGCACAACACAACACGTGGTGACTGATTTTTTTAGTCAAGGCTGGGGATGGTACGTGGCAGGCGCGACGGTTGCGTCCATTGCTTTTTGCATATTCTTAATCGCAGCCACCGCTAAGCAGCGCTTACCCGGAAACGAAAAGGGCGTTTCAACCACTGGCCACGCCTGGGATGAGATCGAAGAGCTTAATAATCCACTGCCACGCTGGTGGGTAGGTCTTTTTATTATAACTATCATTTTCGGTATTGCCTATTTGTATTTTTTTCCTGGCTTGAGTACACACGCAGGCAGTCTTGGCTGGTCGCAGACAGCGCAATATCAAGACGAAATGAGGCGTTATGACGAGTCAACCAAACCCTTGTTTGCGCAATATGCCAGCATGGATATTCAGCAAGTTGCCGCTGATGCAAAAGCCAAGGGTATGGGCGAGCGTATGTACTTAACCTATTGTGTGCAATGCCATGGTTCAAACGGCAAGGGCTCGATGGGATTTCCTAATCTCACCGATAAAGATTGGCTTGGTTCAGGTGATGCCGACTATATCGTTACAACGATTTTGAATGGCCGGCAGGCAGTGATGCCACCGATGGCTGCGGCGGTTGGTACGGCAGCGGATGTGGAAAATCTGGCGAATTATGTGCTTTCGCTTTCGGGTGCCGCACACGACAGCTTAAAGGCACAAATGGGCAAGCCTAAGTTTGGGGTGTGCGCTGCCTGCCATGGCAATGATGGCAAAGGCAATAAGCAAATTGGCGCACCGAATCTGGCCGATGATGTGTGGCTTTATGGCGGTGGATTGAGAACCATACAGCACACGATCAATGAGGGTAAGCAAAACAATATGCCCGCTTTTGGCTCGCTGCTCGGCGGCGATAATGAACTTGCGAGGGCCAAGGCTAAGGTGCTTGCAGCCTATGTTTGGGGCTTATCCAACGACCCACAAGCCAAGTAAAGAAATTTGTAAGTCATGGAATCGCCCCAGCCCGTTGTGGTCAACCTTTATCAGGCTCACAAAAAGCTGTACCCCAAGACCGTGCATGGGCAGTTTGCACGCTGGCGCTGGGCGCTTGTGTGGTTCACGCAATTGCTTTACTACGGACTTGCCTGGCTGCCATGGGGGGATCGGCCTGCGGTTCTGTTCGATCTTGCCTCACGTAAATTCTATATTTTTTCGCTTGTTCTCTATCCGCAGGACTTTATATACCTCACCGGGCTTTTGGTGATTTCGGCTTACAGCCTGTTCTTTTTTACCGCTATTGCGGGAAGACTTTGGTGCGGTTACGCATGTCCGCAAACGGTTTACACCGAAATGTTCTTGTGGATAGAACAAAAAACCGAAGGCGATCGATCGGCAAGAATACGACTCGATCAGTCACCCTGGTCACTGAGAAAACTCAGGATCAAGGCGAGTAAGCATCTGCTGTGGCTTGCACTAGCCCTTTGGACTGGGATTACCTTCGTGGGTTACTTCGTGCCGATCAGAGAGCTTTTGCACGAGCTCTTGAGCTTTGAGATCGGTGGTTGGTCGGCGTTTTGGGTTTTCTTTTATGCCTTTGCCACTTGGGGCAATGCAGGCTTTATGCGTGAGCAGGTTTGTAAGTACATGTGCCCTTATGCCCGCTTTCAAAGCGTGATGTTTGATAAAGACACCTTAGTGGTCACTTATGACCCGGTAAGGGGTGAGCCGCGTGGTGCAAGGAGAAAGTCAGATCAGGCGATAGCCAGTCAGGCTGCAAGTAAGCGCGGGGATTGCATCGATTGTGGGGTTTGCGTTCATGTTTGCCCAACAGGGATTGATATCCGAAAAGGTATGCAATACGAATGCATTGGCTGCGCTGCTTGTATTGATGGTTGCAACGAGGTTATGGATAAGCTAAGTCTGCCAAGAGGCTTGATTCGTTATTCGACCGAGAACGCTATAGCCGGAAAAATCGCCGAAAAAGATATTTTGCCGCGGATGTTTAGGCCTCGAATCTTGATTTACGCAAGTATTCTTTTCGTGATTGTGGGCGCTCTTTTTACTGCTTTGCATTTGCGTACGCCGTTTAAGGCCGACATCTTGCGCGATCGCGGCTCGCTTGCTCGAGAGCTTGGCGGGGGCGTGATTGAAAATAATTATCGTCTTCAAATGATTAACGCAGCCGAGCAAGGCGTAAGCTACCACTTGAAAGCAAGCGGTTTACCTGGTTTGCAGGTAAGTCCCTCGGAGATACGGGTTGATGCCGCAAGTACGCGTCTTATCGCGATCGCCATTCAAGCGCCGGGTGAGACTGTTCCTGCAGGTTCAACGAAGATCGTTTTGGAAATTGAAGCGCTAGACGGTTCGGCAACAGTGATGGAAAAAACAACTTTCTATGGGCCAAGGCGAACACCATGACAGCAAAAGCCATCACGATCGGCCCTGATCCGAGGCCTTGGTATCGACAAGGCTGGCCATGGTTACTGATGCTGATGCCGGGGCTAGCTGTTGTAGGCGGTGTGATTACTGCGTATTTGGCGATAAGTTCGAACAACGCGCTGGTTGTTGGTGAATATTGGCGCGAAGGCAAGGCGATTAACCATTCGCTTGCCAAAGAAGCACAGGCTAAGGCTTTAGGACTTGAGCTGAGCATGCAGCAAGTCGGCAGTGATCTTCGCGTGCAACTCCGATCGATGGGACAAGCCGCTCAAAGCACAAACCCCATCCGGGTGCAATGGATCCATCCCACGTTATCTGGACGAGATCGTATGGGCATTGCCATGCCTCAAGGACTTGGGGTTTACCGTATCGCTGATTTCACATGGCCCAAAGAAGGTCATTGGCAGCTGATGGTTGAAGACGCAGGCGGTGCCTGGCGGATGAAAACCGTCTGGTCGGCTTCAAGCGATGAGGTGGTCATACGCCCCTAAGAAGCGGAGTCGGCCTCAGGAGAAGAGCCAGGATTTGGCTTGGAGATTAGGAGAGAGGCGATGCAGGATGCAGAGGAACAAGTTGTGATTCGCGAAGCGCCGGGTTTTGGCTGCCGCTGTGTGATGCAAATTTTATGGCCGTCGTTTTTAATAGCGATTGTGGCCAATGGCATCTTGTTTTCGCTGGTTGATCCTCAGGACGTTAGCTTGGTCCACGAGTACCTGGCCGATGATTCAATGGCAGCATACACCTTCGGATTTATCGGCTTTTGGATCTTATTTGCAGCAAGTTCGGCGCTCACGCTTTTTCTCGCCCAAGGCCGTTTGCGTGACATGGCAGCGCAAGCCTAATCCCCCTGCTTGCCCGTTTAAGCGCCGTGGTGAGCTTTTGGTGGAGCGCTCAGCGAGGACTTAATCGCTTGAGCCATGAAGCCGGTCAAGCGCTCGGCGCTGCTGCTTGGTGGGTCGACCTTGTTCAATCGCATGCGCTGGTTCAGGAAATAGCTTGCGGCGCTCTTTCGCAAGCGCAAGCGCTTCAAGTGATGCCGCGGTTTCGCGGTAGAGCTTTTGCGCTTCCGGGGCCGGGCCTCGTTGTTCGGATAGCGCGATGACTTCAATCTCACGCAAGCTATCGCCCTGACTGAGTTGCAAGCTGTCTCCGGGTTTTAGCGTCCTGGCAGGCTTTACATGCTCTCGATTGACTTTAACCCGGCCCTTTTCAATCGCTTCCTGAGCAAGCGAGCGGGTCTTATAAAAGCGGGCTGCCCACAGCCACTTATCAATGCGTGTCATCGCCCGAATCAATCGCCAGAAGACTAAACACGCTCACCGCTTCGCCGCGTAGGAGCGCCGAGCCACCGAGGTCGCGCAAGTCGACGATCGTGCACGCTTCCAGCACCTCGGCCTTTAAGCGTTTAATCAAGCGTACTGCGGCAAGCATCGTGCCTCCGGTTGCCATTAAATCGTCAACGAGTAAAACCTTATCGCCTGCATTTAATGCATCAATATGAATTTCAATACTGGCCTGACCGTACTCGAGTGTATAGTCTTCGCTAATGGTCTCAAAGGGCAGCTTGCCAGCTTTGCGGATCGGCACAAAACCGAGCCCCATGGCCTGTGCAAGTGCTGCTCCAAGCATAAAGCCACGCGCATCGATGCCTGCAATCACATCGGGTTTCATGGGCTCGTAACGCTGCCTGAGCGTATCGATCATACTTTTGAAATAAGCCGGGTTTTGAAAAAGTGGCGTAATGTCTTTAAACATCACCCCATGCTTAGGCCAATGTTTCACCGTCCGTATACCATCAAGCCATGCTTTGCATTGATCTTGCGTTGGCCTTGCCATGCTCATAGTTGCTTCTCGTCAATCGTTGATTGCAGCGACGTTGCAAGATCTTGATCAAACTCAGCATCAGCGCTTAGGGTTTGAATCATGGGATCAAGCCTTCAACATTAAGGTGGAGTGTAGTGCGAATGTCTCAAATACCTGCTGCTAGCTTCAAGACACGTTATTTTGAAGACTATTGCGTTGGCGAAGTCGCTGAGTTTGGTGACTATCACATCACGAGCGAAGAGATCATCGACTTTGCCAAACGCTATGATCCTCAGCTTTTTCATACCGATCCAGAAGCTGCCAAACAATCGTCGTTTGGCGGTTTAGTTGCAAGCGGCTGGATGAGTGCTGGCGTGCTGATGCGTTTGCTGGTTGAGCACTACGTTTCGCCGGTGGCATCCATGGGATCGCCTGGCGTGGATGAATTACGCTGGCACAAGCCTGTGAAGCCTGGCGATCGCCTGCATGCCCGGGTAGAGGTTGTTGGCAAACGGCGCTCGCAATCAAAGCCCGATCGAGGCCTGATTCACTTTGTCCAACAAGGGCTTAATCAACAAGGGGAGCTCGTCATTTCCTTCAAAGGCATGGGCATGTACCGATGCCGTTCACTCGAACCCGGCCCCGATGGGATTTAGGCTTAAGCAAGGCGTTGCAAGACGGCCTGCATGATGGCGCGCTCTAAGGCACTGCCTTCGGGTACGGTTTTCATCCAGCCCCGGGCCTGCGCCTGATCGAGTAGCGCGCGGGTACGCAGGCGAATCATTTGCTGGCTTACCGCTTTCATTGCCGAGGCTGAGGCCTGTGAGCCACTTGCGCGTTCGCGGGCAAGCTTTCTGCTTGCGCCTGCAATATGCCTAAACTGTCTTAAATCCGATTGCAGCGATTGCAAGGGGCCTTTTGCCTGTTGCGCTTTTTGGGAGATGCGCTGAATTAAATCAGCCGTGCCATCGTGTCCGGTCAAGCTGCCTTGGGGTTGTCCCGATGCGCTCTGCCATAGACCTAATAACAAACCTGCCTCGGTGTTGGGTGCACTGCGCAGCCGCTTTAAGCCTGACGCGGCGCCTTGAATTTGCGCATCCAGCGCTTGTTCGGCAGCACGCAACTGGTCTGCGACGGTGTCGACCTCATCGAGCAATTGTTCGAGGCGTTCGATGGTGTTTTGCAGGCTTTGGTCAAGTGCACCTTGCACAGGTTGGCAAAGTGCTTGGATGAGTTTTTGCAAGGTGACTGGGTTGGCCACCGGCAGCAGCGATTCCAAGCCAAGCATCGCGACTAGAGTAATAAGCCGCCGTCAACCACAAGGGTTTGGCCGTAAATATAGGCTGCAAGCGGACTCGCCAAGAATAGTGCTGCGCCAGCCATGTCCTCGGGTTGACCCAAACGCTGCGCAGGAATGCGCTCGAGCGCTGCGGCAAGCCGCTTGGGGTTGGCGGTGGTCACCTTGGTGAGTTTGGTGTCGACAAAGCCGGGCGCGATGCCGTTGACCCGAACGCCCTCGCTCGCCCAGGCTTGTGCGAGCGTCCTTACCAAGCCCACAGCGCCTGCCTTCGAGGCGGCATAGGCGGGGTTGCCGCGTGTGGCATGAAAGGCAGCTGTGGAACTGACCACTATCAAGCTGCCTCGAGCCTGGCGTAAGGCTTCATAGCTTGCGCTCGCGCATCGCATCAAGCTCATCAGGTTGACCTCGATGACCTCACGAAAGCCAGGCATCTCGAATTCGGCGCGCTGATAGCGCACGATCCCCTGACACAAGACCAAGATATCTAACCTGCGATGGGCT
>Ga0209358_10000230_pt1 | contig 50992 bp, 52 predicted proteins | sample LauGreFa1BDMLBSN_2_FD_187574 | JGI IMG/M metagenome (GOLD analysis project Ga0209358, IMG submission 187574) | Freshwater lake microbial communities from Lake Michigan, USA - Fa13.BD.MLB.SN (SPAdes) (version 2) | ecosystem: Environmental > Aquatic > Freshwater > Lake | place: Lake Michigan, USA... | reverse complement strand
CCTTAATCACCTTTGCGCCACGCTCAGTCAGCTCATAGGTGGGCTTGAAATGGTTGTCCACGTCGACGGCCATGCCCTTAGAGGGAAGGTCTGCGATATGGCCAACCGAAGCCAGGACGTCAAAGTTGGCACCGAGCAAAGAACCAATTGTTTTGGCCTTGGCTGGTGATTCAACGATCACGAGGGGTTTGGAGGTCGGGGTTGTCATATATATAAAGCGCTACGGCATCGAGCCTAGGTTTGTCAAGCCACTTCTTTTTGGGGGAGGTGGGACTTGCCTTCGATGTTGATGCGAGGCAGGACCTTATCTAGCCATTTGGGGATCCACCAGTTGCGGGCTCCCAAAAGTTCCATCGTCGCTGGTACAAGCACCATTCGCACAAGTGTGGCATCCAACAGAACGGCCACGGCGAGACCCATTCCGAAGAGCTTGATCGTGCGGTCGTCACCCGCCACAAAACTTCCGAAAACGGCGACCATGATGAGGGCCGCAGCGGTGATGACTCGGGCTGTGGCGGCCAAACCGTCGGCCACCGCGGTCGCGTTATCGCCCGTTCGATCGAACTCTTCTTTCATGCGCGAGAGCAAGAAAACCTCGTAGTCCATCGACAGTCCAAAGACGATGGCGAAGAGCATCATTGGGATGAAAGGTTCGATCGGTCCAGCGCTTCCGACGCCGATCAAACTGCCGCCGTAACCCCACTGGAAAATGGCAACGATGATGCCGTACGACGCACCGATCGACAGCAAGTTCATGATGACTGCCTTGAGCGGAACTAACAAACTTCTGAACACCACCATGAGTAAGAGGAAGGACATCAGCAGCACCGCACCAACGAAAATGAACATTCGTTTGGCGAAGTAATCACTGAGGTCAACACCAATCGCAGTGAAGCCACCAACGTTGACCTTGATGTCGGTTCCGGCAAGCACTGGCGGCAAGATGTCGTCGCGTAGGCGATGCACGAGATCGGCAGTGTTTTCTGACTGTGGTGATTCGCGTGGAACAACCTGCCAAGCAATGAGTTCAGGTGTGAGTTGGTTGGCCGGCGATGCAAAGACGACATCAGGATCAGCTGCGATTGCTGCCGTGATTTCATCGAGCTTTGTTTGATTAGCTGCGTCTTCGGGAGTGACTTCACCGATGAGTTGCAATGGTCCGTTGAACCCAGGCCCGAATCCTTGCGCGAGCATGTCGTACGCACGACGAGCGGTTTGCCAGTCGGCGCGATTGCCGTTGTCACTGAGTGCAAGACGCATTCCGAAAAGTGGAAGAGTCATGATGAGGAGAGCAGTTAAGCCACCGATGAGCGAGATCCACGGACGATGTTGGATGAATCGACTCCAGCGATACCAGAACTGTTCTTGAACTGGTTTTGGCTCGCGATGCTTGATCGGTGTACGCCACGATTTCACTAAGAAGCTTGTGGCCATGATGATGACCGCTATCAACGCTCCGAGGCCAATAAGTGTCAAAGAGCCAAGAAAAACAACACCAATTAACGAAACGGTTGAAAATGTGATGAGTGAAACAAGCGCAGCGCGCGTGGTGATGTCGATGCGATGTCCGACTAAAGCCAACAGCGCGGGAAGCAATGTGAGCGCAGCTAGAACCATGACACCAACAACTGTTGATGCAGCAATCGCGAGCCCGTAAATGAACTTCATACCCATCATGTACATGCCGAGTAACGACACCATGACGGTGATTCCTGCGAATAGAACTGCACGACCTGCGGTGTCAATAGATGTGGCTGTTGCTTCTTCTGGCGATAGGCCAGCCCGCAGACCTTCGCGGAAACGCGTCACGATAAAGAGCGCGTAGTCGATACCAACACCGATACCAATCATGCCGCCGATCTGCACAACAAAGTCGGGCATTTCCATGACGTGGCTCAACATAGTGACGATCGAAATTCCGGTGCCAAGTCCAATGAGTGCGGTGCCAATGGGAAGCCCCATCGCAAGAACTGATCCGAACGCGAGCACCAAAATGATGATCGCTGCTAACAGGCCGACAACTTCACTTTCGGGAAGTTCGAATTCAACAAACGGGTCTCCGCCAAATTCAACATCGACAACATTCAATGCATTGCGTTCAATGAGAATTGGTTCGGCGATTGCGCGAATCTCATTACCGATTTTTTGTTGTTCGTCCTGCGAGTCACCGTCGGGAAGCTTCATGATGGCGTAGGCAATGGGTTGCGATGCACTCACTAACCGCGGGTTGTCATACGGGGACGTAATTGTCAGGCCTTCAACGCCAGCGACAATCTTCGTGAATACTTCGGTCATGATTGATTGCACTTCGGTGTTGTTGACGCCGTCGGGGGTGTCTGATGCAACCTGGAAAACGATCTGCGCATCAGTGATGGTGTCTGAATCGGGGAAGGCGTCCTGCAAAAGGTTCAGGGCGCGGAGACTTTCGGTATTGGGAATTGAGAACCGAGTTTCGAATGCTCCGCCACCTATGACTTGGTTGGCGATGGTGCTGCCACCGAAGAGTGCGACGAGCCAAATGATGATGGTGAGCCAGTGGCGACGGAAGCACCAGTGGGCGAGGCGAGACAACATGTTGGGGGTTCCTTTGTCGCTGGTTCGGGGGAACAGCGTCTTTCTGAGGCTACGGTCACCTATGTGAACGACCCACGGATGGCGCTTGGTTGGAATGTCACATGGGATGTGACGTGGGAATCAACGCGCTCCGAAATCGCCAAAAACCAGTCGCATGCCCTCGATGGGACCAATTTGCCGGGACGGGTGTCGCGCCTTGACCGTGGTTGGAGCACCGTTTGGTACGGCCCGCCGTCGATGGGCATTGAACCCGTGCGGGTGCGCAACATAGGGGCCGAAGTCGCCGTGGGCGACTGGGTTGTGGTCTCGGCCGATGGCGAAAAGGTCGAAATGGTGCTTCCGAGGCACAGCGCATTTATGCGGCGCGCCAGTTTTGAAGGCCAGCGGGCTGAGGCGCACACGATTGCCGCCAATATTGATGTCGTCTTCTTGTTGCACGCTCTGGTGTCGCCGCCTAATCAACGACGGCTCGAACGTGAATTGGTTTTGGCGTTCGATAGTGGTGCGACCCCCGTGTTGATTTTGACCAAGCTCGACCTCATGGAGAGTGCGGCAGAAGTGAAGCATTGCCTTGACACTCTTGAAGCAGTCGCGCCGGGTGTCGACATTCATGTGGTGAGCGGTATTCGTGGCGATGGACTTGAAGCTTGTGTGCAATACGCCAAGGGCTATCGCACTGTTGCGTTGCTCGGCGCAAGTGGTGTCGGCAAAAGCACGATTGTGAATACCTTGGTTGGTGGACAAGTGCAAAGTACTGCTGCTGTACGCGAGGGCGATCAACGTGGGCGACACACCACAACTGCAGTGCAACTCGTGGCTTTGCCATCTGACCCAGTCGGTGAAGCTGGTTGGCTCATTGACACACCCGGTGTGCGCGCGGTGAGTTTGTGGTCGAGCGGAACGGGAATCGAACGAGCATTTGCAGATGTGTTTACATTGTCTGAAAAATGTCGTTTTCGAGATTGCAAACATCGTGAAGAACCAGGCTGTGCTGTGAGCGCAGCAGTCACTGCTGGCAAGTTAGATCCGCGTCGACTCGACAGTATGAAGCGACTCGTGGCCGAAGAAGCAGCGCTCGAAGAAGAACAGAAGGCTCGTCTCAAAGTTGAAGACCGTCGAGGATTTCGTAAACGCAAACCCTGAAGGCAACAAAAGTTTATAACTCGCCGGCACTGAGTTGTTGCAAAACAACTTTGGCTCGTTCTTGAACTGCTGGCAGATCACTCAACTTGAATGCTGCACGAACTTGTTGAGCAACTCGAGGGTTCTTTCCTAAGACAATTTCATGTCGTGCCATGAAGTCCCAGTACAAAGTGGTGAATGGACAGGCATTGTCGCCCACGCGCTTGGTGCGATCAAAGTGACAGCCCTTGCAGTAGTTGCTCATCTTGTCAATGTATGCACCGCCTGATGCGTAGGGTTTGGTAGCCATTTGGCCGCCATCTGCGAACTGCGACATACCCACAACGTTGGGGACCATGACCCACTCGGCACCATCAACAAAGTTGGCCCACATCCAGTTGGTGAGTTGTTGTGGATTGATTCCGGCGATGAGACACAAGTTGCCAACAATCATCAGTCTTTGAATGTGATGTGCGTACGCATGTGAATCGATCTCGGACATAACTTGCGAGACACATTGCATCTTTGTTTGCGCATCACCCGTGAATAGCGGGGGTAGATCGCGAGTTGCCCCAAGTTTGTTGAGTTCGGCGTAATCGGGCATCCATGCCCAATAGAGACCCCAAACATATTCGCGCCAGCCGATGACTTGCCGAATGAAGCCCTCGGCCGACGCAATATCGACTTTCCCTTCGCGATAGGCGTCCTGAACTGCGTCACACACTTCTGCCGGCAATAACAGACCAATGTTGAGATACGGAGAAAGTAAAGAGTGCGCTACGTGCCAACTACTTGTCAACATGGCGTCTTCGTGAGGACCAAAGTTAGGTAACACCTTTTCAATGAAGTGATTGAGTCGCCTGAGCGCATCGTGACGGCTCGTTGCCCAAAGCCCTGTTGGCGTCTGGCCAACACAATGATCACGAAGTTCATTAATGACTTGTTGGTCGATGTCATCAAGTTCGCTTGTCACTGGAGCAGGCCATTGGTTCTTGCCATCTTTGGGTGGTGGCAACCGATTCTCAGAGTCGTAGTTCCAGATTCCAGTTTCTGGCTCACCGTCAGGTGTCATCAAGTAATTGAGCCGTAATCGTTGCCAGCGGTAGAAGTCTTCCATCTTGAATGTTTTACGACGCTCAAGGAGTTGGTCTTTCCATTGTGCGAAATCTTCGTAGTGGCACAAGAACTGATTACTGCGGACAATTTCGCAATTGTTTTGTCGCAGCATTGTGAGCGCTGCATGACTCGCCGGCTCCATGACCGAAACCGATAAAGGTGCAAATTCAGCACGGTGTTCTTTCAGGCCTTGGGACAAAGTGGTTGCTTTGCGGTAATCAACTTCAAATCCGGCATCGCGGAGTTCGTGAGCGAAGCGCCGCATTGAGGTGATCACAAAGTGTGCGCGTTGAATATGCCATTTCTTTGAGCGAACCTTGGCCGAACTTTCAACCATCAAAATTTGGTGTGTTGAAGGATCGGCTTGAGCGAGTGCTGCAAAGTTTTGATTGAGCTGATCGCCAAGAACCCAAACAGTTTTCTGAGACTCTCGTTTTGAACCAGGCACATCTCTAGTGTGCCTCAAATGTCAATTTCGAGGAATATCGTGCACCGAAGTAGCGAGCGGAATAATGAGATCTAGTTGAGTGCGCCGAAGATAATCAGCGATCTTTGGGTTGGAGCACACAACGGACATACGACCACCGTTGCTGCGGATACGAGATGCCGCCCCGAGCAAGATTCCGAGCGCAGCATCGTCAAGAACAGTGATGCCATCAAGGTCTAGGGCCAGATGGACATGATTTTGATTGATTGCCTTATTGAGTAGGTCACTCAAGGTTGGCAGTGTCGACATATCAAGTTCGCCGGTCAAGCCAATGACGAAAACATCATCAATCAGTGAGGAGTGGCTTGACAGGTTCACGCCCTCAATCTATCGGTGGTTCAAGGAGCATCGAAAAATGTGATGACAGTTGAATATCAGGGACTAAGCGTCCGACCATTGGCAGATCGGTGTCAAGTTCATAGGTTGACGTGACTGTCACCCATCTTTTGCTGATCTCGGTGTGGACATCAATATCAGGGCCGAAAGAAAATCGAGCAGCGGCGAGCGCCGCATCACTTGGGCTTTGCGATACCGATGCGGCTCGAACGGCGTTTCGGGTGGCGTTGACAACCTGAACCTGGGCCATCACGATGACCAAGAATTGGGCAATCAGTAATACGGCGAACATGACCAGGGGCAGAACGAGTACGAACTCGACTGTTGACTGCCCCCGATCACGTTCGGCGTGAATACGACCTTTACGGAAGTTTGGATGTGACACTGTCGATCACGCGATCAAATAGTTCTCCGATCTTGCCGGCTCCACCGCCCCCTGTTGCCCAAGCAATGACCAAGAGTGCGATGAGCGCTGCTGCAAGCATGACGAGTGCGTATTCGGAAGTGGCTTGTCCAGAATCTCGTTTGTCGCTGAACGGCGTTGTGAGAGCTAGAAACAAGCTGAAGATACGTAGACAAATTTGGTTCATAAGGAATCCTTTTGAGTGAAGTTGGCGAGGCACTCATACAGAGATGTTGAGTTGCGACAGGGTGCCAGCGATTGTTGGCACGATGATCAAAATGACAAACGATGGCAAAATGCACATGACGAGAGGAAGCGAGAGACGAATAGGAAGCTGTCGTGCTTCTGTTTCGGCCCGTCGTCGTCGGTTGAGCCGGGCTTCGTTGCCGAGTTGAAACAGCAGATTTTCAACAGGGATACCGAGTCGATCGCCAGAGATGAGAACCTCACACATCGATTGACTCACAGCACCAATTTCGCTTTGGAGTAAACGAATCGCGTCAACGAACCGTTCTCCCTCATCAATACGTCGTGCTGCGGCGATGAAGTGTGGACGCAGGACACCGGGTGCATGTTGACCCAAGAAATTGATGGCTTGAGCGGGTGAATAACCCGCTCGAAGAGCCGCGATCAAGAGGTCAATGCATTCGGGGAATGCTTCTACGATTGCTCGATCTTGCTTGAAGGCGATGCGCTGTTTCGCTCGCTTCCACAAGAAGAACAGACCGATGAGACCGAAAATGATGATCATGCGCGCACCATTTTGTGGGTCCAAGTGCGACCGACAAAGTTAAGACCGATTCCGATCGTCAGACATGCCCAACCCAGCGGGGTCGCCAGTAAGACATGGCGAACTGCCGAACTGTCACTCAAGATCCAGACACCACAGACAACTGGTAACCACGTGATCATACGTATTGATGCCGTGGCTGTTGCTGCTTGTGTCTGTCGCTCAACTTTGGCCTGTGAGCGATCAAGAAGAGTGTCAATCAGGCAATCAAGTTGTTGTGCAATGTCGCCGCCAACTTCGCTCGCAAGAGCAATGACATGCAACACCATCACGACATCAGAATTTTCGGCAGACTCGGACAAGTCATCAAGAATCTTGTGACAGGCGGTGTTGAGCGCGATACCCCGACTCATCAAGTTGTGAAGTTGAGCGAATAAGTCGCAGGGATGTTGAGTCATGGAAATTTGTAGAGCGGTAGCTAGCGATAAACCAGATCGCACACTGCGACTCATAGACGACAAGGCATCAATGAGGTTGCTGTTTCCGTAGATGTCATTGTTGATCAGTCGCCGCCGTGTCTGGCGTCGGGTCATGAAGTAGTGAACTCGTGGTTTACGCATCATGATGTCGGTACAGGTATTCGATACGTGGCTGATGAGAACCTTTAATGCTGTCTGGTACAACTTTGGCGATGTGAACGATGCAACGCTTTCCGTAGGGACGGCGGCACATATGAATGACTATGTCAATAGCCGAATCGACCATGTGGCGCGCATCTTGCAGAGTCCAACCTGGTGCGGCTTGCATAGTTAGCAGATCAAGTCGGTGCAAACCATCTACAGCCGAATTTGCGTGCAGGGTCGCTAGGCATCGAGAATGACCGGTGTTCATGGCCTGAACTAGGGTGAGTGCTTCAACTCCGCGTACTTCTCCGACAATCAATCGATCGGGTCGAAGGCGAAGAGCCGATCGCAGAAGATCATCTAATGAAACTTGGCCTCGACCTTCGGCGGTCGCCACACGAGATTCAAGGCGAACAACATGGGGATGTGAAATCACAAGTTCATGCGTGTCTTCAATAACGATAATGCGTTCGTTGATTGGGTCGTGATCGTCATCGCGCGAAATGAGTGACGAAACTAGACACGACTTACCCGATCCAGTTGCGCCAGTAATCAAAATGTTGTTGTTCGATTGAGCGAGTTCGCGCAATAACTCGTGTAGCAAATCTCGATCAAAGTCATCGCAGAAGTCGACGAGAGGGAAAGCTTGTTGGCGAAATAGTCGAAATGCTGCAGTTGTTCCGTGAACTGCGATTGGGTGGATGACGGCGCACACTCTGGTTCCATCAGGAAGACGGGCATCAACAATGGGAGAGAGTCGGTCGAGTCGTCGGCCGAGCGGAGTCAGGATTCGCTCAATTGTAATATCAATTTGTCCAGGGTGAAGATCGTCGCCCCGAACTAATTGTCCCGAACGCTCAACCCATACCTCGGTGGCATTGTTGATCAAGATGTCTGTGACTGTGGGATCGCTGAAGTACTCGTTGAGTTGTGCCGGCAAGAGTTGCGATCTCATGGGTTTACTTGACGCGATACCAGCGGCGAGAGTACGCGGTGTAGCGAATCTGGCAAGCGTGATTTCAGTAATCCAGAATCGACACGGCGCGAGATTTCACTGGTATACGGAATTTCGGCAACACACGTCAGTTTCAGTACCGACTCAACATCTCGAGATGTGAGGACTCGATCTGGTTCGTTGACAACAATGACGCCAGAAAAAGCTGTCTCTAGATCGACCGCGCGACGAAGGGCCAAGTAACAAGGTCGGATAACCAAATAGCAATTGTTGACGATCTCTTGCAGAGCTAAGGGAATATCTGCTCGACCGAGATCAACGATGACGTTGCACCCTTCTGAATGTTTGAGAGAAAGAGCTCGTGAGAGTTTGTCCCACGCATTGGCATTCAGAGTTTCAAAATCAAAGGTTCCGGTTGGAGCGAGATAAAGATTGTTATGGCACAAACTGACGATCTCATCAAACTCGCGATACGTCATTCCGTTAGCCCAATCGCTGAGTCCAATGGGAGGTTGTTGGAGTCCCAAGATGGCGGCTTGGTCACCAGCGAGATCAACTAACAGAGTTGGGGTTGAACTTGAACTGACTATGGCCAAACTGGCGGCCACGACCGATGTGCCGGTACCACCTTTGGGTGACGACAGAATTGTGAACATAGAACCTCGCTGAAAATCCTGATGGAAAATGTGTTGACGGCGAAGTGTGGGTGTGCGCTCTGCGTTTGAGGTGACTACCCTCAATAGTGGAGGTGTCCGGGTACCTGGTGGGCTCCGCCGCCTTCAAAGCGGTTGGGACGAGCGAACCTCGTCCGGCGGGTTCGATTCCCGTCCACCTCCGCCACAATCATTTTTCTAGGGAGAGAACATGTTGTTCGAAGTGCGCAAGATCGTCACGATTGTTGAAGAGATTTTTCACGATCATTCATCTGGAGTTAACGGACCTCTCCCTGCGGTGCCCGCAATGAAAGGTGCAGTGGCAGCAGTTGTCACGAATCCCTATGTGGGCAAGTACGTCGACGATCTCAGCCCAGCAGCTGATGAACTGCGCGCACTCGGTGAACGGCTCGGCAACATTTTGATCAGTCACCTGGGTGGCGATGCTTCGAAGATTGATGGTTACGGCAAAGGAATCATCGTTGGTTCAGCTGGCGAAATTGAACACGGCGCGATGTGGCATATTCCTGGTGGCGGAGGTATGCGTGCTGCACTTGGTAAAGGCACATCAATTGTTCCGTCAACAAAAAAAGTTGCGGGAATGGGAGCACGTCTTGATGTGCCGATCACGCATATGGATTGGAGTTACGTGGGCAGTCATTACGACGCGATCGAAGTCGGCGTTCCTGATGGACCCAAGCCCGATGAGATGGTGGTGATCTTGGCGATGGGTGTTGGTGGACGAGTACACGCTCGCCTCGCCGGTGGATTTACGTTGGCCGACCGTGGCAAGCCAGGAGTACCAGCATGAGCACGATCGCTTTCATCGGTATTGGTCGCATGGGTTGGCACATGGCGGCACACTTGGCCAAGGCTGGTCACGATGTTGTGGTGTGTGATGTTGTGCCAGGTATGGCCGACAAATGGGTTGCCGAAAATGGTGGCGCTGCAATTGCGAGCCCGGCCGATGCTGTTCGTGGTCGCGAGTATGTGATTACTTCGTTACCCGCTGATCGTGAATTGTTTGCCGTTGCCGACGGGATCATTGCCGAACTTGCTGCGGGCACAGTATGGATTGATCACTCAACAACATCAGCTGAAGGTTCGCGAGTTGTCGCGGCGCGAGTGGCCGACGTTGGATCATCGTTCTTGGATGCTCCGGTGTCAGGTGGTGTTGATGGTGCTCGTAACGGAACGCTCACGGTGATGACTGGTGGAGAAGAAGGTGCTTTTGCGAAGGCCGAAACTGTGATGTCGGCTTATGCCGCGCGTATGACGTTGATGGGCGAGTCGGGTGCCGGGCAAATCACCAAGATGACGAATCAGATTTGTGTTGTGGGTGTGTGTCAAGCGTTAGCAGAAGGACTCGACTTTGCCGAGACTGCCGGGCTCGATGTGCAGAAAGTGATTCACGTGATGTTGCAAGGTTCATCAGCTTCGTGGCAGATGGCTAATCGTGCCGAGAAGATGTTGGCCGGTGAATACAACTACGGATTCTCGACCACGTTGATGCGTAAAGACATTGGACTTGTTCTCGATGAAGCAGCGTCAATGAACGTGCCGTTGCCAGTGACATCAATGGTTGGTCAGATGCTCGCTGAAGTCACCGCAATGGGTGGCGCACAGTGGGACTGGTGCAGCCTGATGGAGCGACAGCGCCGCCGTAAGTCTTAGACAGCGAGAAGGTCGCGAGCGCCAGTGTCGCTCGACGGGTGACGCAACTTGCTCATTGCACGAGCTTCAATCTGACGAATGCGCTCACGGGTGAGGTTGAAGTGTTCGCCAACTTCTTCAAGGGTGCGGGGTTCGCCCCGATCAAGACCAAAGCGCAACTTCAAAATCTCGCGTTCGCGCTCGTCGAGCGGAGCCAAGAGTCGCTGAATTTCTTCGGGTAGCAACGAGGTGGCCGCAACTTCAAAGGGGCTTTCAGCTGAACGGTCTTCAACCACGTCACCAAGTTCGGCATCGCCGTCTTCACGGAGCGGTTCGCTGAGCGACAAAGGTTCGGCCGCGAAACGCAATGCTTCGGTGACCTTGTCTTCGGGCATTTCAACTTCGGCGGCGAGTTCACGCAATGTTGGCTGACGACCAAACTTCAGCTCCAGGCGTGAGCGAGCCTTCTGGAGACGAGCAAGCGTGTCTCCGGCGTGGACTGGGAGGCGAATGGTGCGACCAGTGTTGGCGATACCACGAGTAATGGCCTGGCGAATCCACCAAGTTGCATACGTCGAGAATTTGAATCCCTTACGCCAGTCGAATTTTTCAACGGCGTGCATGAGACCGAGGTTGCCCTCTTGAATGAGGTCGAGCAAGGGAAGACCAGAAGCCTGGTACTTCTTGGCGATCGAGACCACCAAACGAAGGTTTGACTGCACGAACGAACGCTCGGCGTTTTCACCATCTTTGATGAGGTTGCGCAGTTCGCGCTTCTTGGCAGGCGTGAGCGCCTTGCCTTCAGTAACTTCAGATTCTTCCTTAGCGGCCTTACCAGCTTCGATCTGCTTGGCAAGACGAACTTCGTCATCTTTGGTGAGCAATGTGTATTGCCCGATGTCTGACAAGTAAAGACGTACGAGGTCTTCTTCATCACGATCAACGCGATCCTTGGCCACTTAAGAACCCCACTTCTCCCGAAATTGCAGTAGTGGCGGGAACGATACCGACCACAATGCCCGACACAACCACCAGCGCAAAGATTCCAAAAAAGTGTGGAAATATTGGTTGCCAAGACAGCGAGATTTATTGTCGGTAATCTAGGGAAATAACGATTTTGTGAGTTTTTGTACTTTCGATCGTGTACGCAAAAAGGAGAAATGCTATGGCTAATCCGTTACTCAATGAGAAGCGACTCGAACAAGCAGCAGCCGCAAATGATTCAGGTTGGGCCGCTCCCGATCAATCAACTCGTCGCGGAAATGAAGGCGCACTCAACGATGGCCCGACAACACCGTGGGTGCCAACCGGTCGCACGATGACGGTTGCCGGCACTGCCAGTGCAACTGCAGTTTTATTTGTTCTCCTACTCGCTGCTGCAGTTGTCGGTTGGCTTGGTGTCGATGCACCCGACGGTCAGGTGTACGAGTTCCCGGCATATGCCATCGGCGGATTGCTGGTTGGTTTTGCTCTAGCAATTTTCTTGTCATTCAAACCACATCTCGCCAAGTTCTTGGCTCCGGTGTACGCAATCGCCGAAGGTTTGTTTGTCGGTGCGATTAGCAAGGCGTACGAAACCTATTACGACGGCATTGTTGTGCAGGCCGCGGGTGCGACTATCGCGGTCTTCGCTGTCATGTTGACGATGTACAGCTTGCGTATCATCAAAGTGACCGATCGCTTCCGCCGCATTGTGATTGGTGCAACCCTCGGTGTTGCTTTGTTCTACGGAGTCTCAATGCTGATGAGCCTGTTTGGTGCAACCCCTCCATTTATTCAGTCAACAAGTTTCTTGGGTATCGGATTTAGTTTCTTAGTTGCTGGCTTGGCGGCATTTAACTTGGCCCTCGACTTCGACTTCATTGAACGCGGTTCAAAGCAAGGGATGCCCGAGTCAACAGAGTGGTACGCAGCATTCGGTGTGATGGTCACAGTCGTGTGGTTGTACCTCGAAATCTTGCGCCTGCTTTCCAAGCTTCGCGAGCGGTGACCGACACAAAACTGGGCGACGACCTTGATCGTCGCACCATCGTTATCTTTGTTGCGGCTCTGCTGAGTCTCTGGTTTGCTCATTTCGGCCTTCGCTACGTGCCCTATACGTCAACACGTTTGGCCGAGTTGTGTTGGTGGTCCGGCACACAGATCGTGAGCTATCTAATAGTGCCACTCATTGTCGTTCGGCTCATTGGCTGGAAACCAAGTGACATCGGCTGGAATTTTCGCGGTACGGCACATCACTGGAAGTACTACGCCACACTTCTCGCGATCGCAATTCCTTTTGTCGTTGTTGCGAGCACCACGGGTGAATTTCAAGAGCGCTATCCGTTGCTCGAGATTGGTCGCGGTCAACCTGACGCTTGGGCTGACCTACGCATCTGGTGGATCTTCTATGTGTTGCAATTTGTAGCGGTCGAAACTTTCTTTCGCGGATTTCTCGTTTTAGGTTTAGCGAAACGTTTCGGTCAAATGTCAATTCTCATTGCAACAATTCCGTATTTAATGATTCATTTCACAAAGCCACCCGTCGAAGCTTTGGCAGCAATCGTTGGCGGAATTGTGATGGGGTTCTTGGCATATCGCACAAAGAGTGTGTGGTGGGGTGTTGCTCTACATGTCGCGGTTGCGGCACTCATGGATTTTCTATCGTTAGGGCACAAGGGTTTTATCTGGTGAACAAGGTGCCGCAAGAAGCAATCGCCGTTGGTGTCGCTGGCGCAATACTGGGCGGAATCACTGGTCGAATCGTCGGTTTCCCAGCCTTAGGTACAGCAATTGGTGCAGTGAGTGGAGCGGTTTCAGGGGCTCGTCAAATGTACGACTGGAAATCAACTCGTGGAGTTGGCGCCTTTGTGCTTGATCACACCTGGGCATTGGCGACAACGAGTGCGGCAGTTGTTGCCAATGGAGTTAATGCGGCCACTGGTGCGCAGATCAATGGGTCTTTAACTACTCGACAAAACAGAATGACTTTTGATCGCGGCCTGGTTTTACGCAATGGTTTTGCAGTGACGTTTGGTTATGTGGTTAACGGTGCAGCCGACCACCATGGAACGATTAACGAACGTCGCCACAAGTTGGTGACACATCACGAAGATCAACATGTGTGGCAAGCGCGAATGTTCGGACCGATTTATCCGGTCGTGTACGCCGGTTGGTTCGCAATTGGTTCAATAGTTGCTGCCACGAAGTGGCTCGCACATGGCCGCGTCACAAAACTGAGTGATGAGATTGATGCAACTGCTTACTATCGCAATCCATTTGAATGGCATGCGTACACATGCGATGACAATTGGCCACCAAATGGCGTAGATGCCACCAAAGTGTGGGCCCAGCGGTTTAGAGGGTTTTCAAAAAGCCCATCAACGCAACATTGAATTCGTCGGGCATTTCTTGCTGCGTCCAGTGACCAGCACCGGGAATAATCACGCTGCCTTTGTAGTTGGGAGTTAGACCGTTCACTGCATCAATCGTGTCGAGGCGTGAAGCAATCACAGCATCTTTGTCGCCACCAATAAAGAACGTTGGCATTGAGATGCGGTCAATCGGAATGTCTTTGAGTAGTTCGTAGTTGGCATCAAGATTGCGATACCAACTCACCGGGCCAAAGAATCCGCTGTTCGTGAACTGCTTGACGTAGTAATCGAGATCGTCTTGGGTTAACCAAGTTGGTAGATGGGTGGGAACATCTTTGAACATGTCTAAGAAACCTGTTCCGGCCATTGGAGGAAGTTCGGCGGGGTCCGTAGGACCCGGCTTGTACATCGCGCCAGAAGCTGCCCACATGAACTGATGCATCGTGTGGCGAATATCGGCACCGAGTTCTTTTTCGGCTGGACCAACTTCTTGGAAGTACAACATGTAGAAGAAGCGATCGGTAAACATCATCTTGAAAAGTTCAGTGGGCTTCATCGGCCATGGTGTGAACGGAACACTCACAGCACAAATGGCTTTGACACGATCGGGATGTAGTCGGCCCATTTCCCACACCACCAAAGCACCCCAGTCATGACCAACAAAAATTGCATCATCATGGCCGGTGGCATCAAGTAATCCGGCTAAGTCGCCAGTGAGATTTTGGATGCCGTAGTCGGTGACATTTTTTGGCGATGACGAAAAACCATAGCCACGTTGGTCGGGTGCAAGTACGTGATATCCAGCATCAGCGAGCGGTTTGATTTGATGACGCCACGAATGAGCCGATTCAGGGAAACCGTGACTCAAGATGATGCAGGGACCACTGGGGTCGCCGGCTTCGGTGACAACAAGATCGACACCGTTCGTGCGAATAGTGCGCTGCCGAATGCTGTAGCTCATTCGTTGAGTTTACTAAAGGAACGGACCACTTAAGGATCCTGCATAACCCATAACGTCAAGAATGACATGGCATGAACCGACGTCTTCTCCGCAAAAGATTTTGACGCTTTGGTAGGGAGCAACAGGAGTATCGGGATCGGTATACAGGCTGACGAATGAGCCGTTTGCAACTGTCACACCAGTATTAAAGTTGACAATTGAAGTTGCTGGCTGTGATGTTTGATTACCCGGGGCGATACAGAGATAGTTTTCGCGACTGCAATCGGCAACCGTGATATTGAAGTAGATGGCGCTGGCCCAATCTGGAATGGCGTATGTGTTGGGATCAATTTTGACTCCGGCTGAACTACGCGAGAACGAGCAGTCAATAACCCGCGAGGTGTTTGCGGTCATGCGCCCTAATTTTGCTGCTGGAATTCCCGAAACTGCCGAAGTCCAACGTGAGTCGTACACACGAACTGGCGTAATTGGGTAAGAGTTCAGTGCATCAGTTAGGGGAGGGTTGTTTGTGCCCGTGCCGGCACTGGCTCGTGAGGTGATCAACCCAGCAGCCGTTGCCCCAATGGCGACTCCGGCCGCCATCTTGAAGACATTCCGCCGTGTCGTCTCATCAACCGCAAATTCATTGGTCATTTCGTTGTTTTCCATTTTGGTTTACCTCCGCTCATAGGGGTAAGTACCCGCAATGGAAAGGTAGCAAAGAAAATAACCTTGAAATTCCAAAAGATTCAGACTTTTGGCAAGATTCAGAAGACTGAAACTGAACTGATCAGGCGGGGTTACGGCGCGCCAACGGGTTGGCTTCTAGCAATGCATCGGGCAACGGTTGACCCGTGATTTCATCCACCCAATAGGTGCCCGCATCGAGGCGGCTCAGGGCCATTTCAACGTCGGCCAGGTCGCGCTCGATGGCATCTAGGTCAATCGTTGCCGATTCTTCGTGGGTAGGTTCCGTCGAGGACATGGGCTCAGAGTAGTCGGCAGATAGTGTTTCAATCCATGTCCACAACTTTCCCCCCTTTTGACGGATCCGCCCCCAAGTGCCAGAAGTTCTCTTCTGAGCCCGAAATGGGTATCGACGTCACCAAGCGATACACAGCCACCATGGAAACCTCGATGGGCACCATGGTCATCGCTCTCGACGCCATCAAGGCCCCTCGCACCGTGAACAGCTTCATCTTCTTGGCGCTGAACCACTACTACGACGGCATCATCTTCCACCGCATCATTCAGGGTTTCGTTTGCCAAGGTGGCGACCCGACCGGCACTGGTATGGGCGGACCTGGCTACAAGTTCGCTGACGAATTGCCCAAGGCCGGTCAGTACCAAATCGGTTCCTTCGCGATGGCTAACGCCGGACCCAACACCAATGGTTCGCAGTTCTTCTTGATCAGCGGCCCGAGCGGTGTGAGCTTGCCGCCGGCTTATGCATTGTTCGGTCAAGTTGTGAAAGGCCTCGAAGTTGTTGAGGCCATGCAAAATGTTCCGACGGCCCGTGGCGATCGCCCCGTGACCGACGTGGTGATCAAGTCGGTCACCATCACTGTTGCTGACTGATTAACAAATCAGCTTCGCTACATATGACTTCACGAGTGACTCAACTCAGTGCGGCGCAAGCGCGACGTATTGCGTTGGGAGCTCAGGGATTTGCGCAGCCTCGGCCAACTGGTCGTACTGATCGCCGTCATTTACGGAAAGTGCTCGACCACATTGGTCTGATTCAGATTGACTCGGTCAACGTGTTGGTGCGCAGCCAAGAGTTGCCATTGTTCTCGCGACTTGGTGCACATCCGCGCGATTTCATTTCCTCTGCAACGAGAGATGGCGAACTTTTTGAATACTGGGGTCACGAGGCTGCCCATGTACGGACCGAACATCACCGACTGTGGCGATGGAAGATGGAGCAATCTGTTGATGGTCCATGGCGCAGTGCCGAACAACTCTTGAAGCAGCATCCGAAATACGTTGAAGAAATCTTTCAACGAGTTGTGGCCGAAGGACCGTTGGCCGCAGGTGAATTATCTGAACGCACTGAGAAAAAAGGCCAATGGTGGGACTGGGATCGAGCGAAGTTGGCTCTGGAGTACTTGTTTATGTGTGGGCGAGTCACTGCGACACGTCGCCCGAATGACTTTGCGCGTTTGTATGACTTACCCGAGCGGGTGATTCCTCAGCAGCATCTTCGTGCCCGAACTCCAAGTGTTCATGATGCGCAGCGCGAACTTCTTGAGATCGGTGCATGTTCATTGGGTATTGGGACTGCAAAAGATATTGCTGACTATTTTCGTATCAAGCCGGCGCTGGCGCGACCCCGTATTGATGAACTCGTCGAGGCTGGCCGCTTGATCCCGGCCACGATTGAAGATTCAAAAGAAAAATGGTTGCTGCATTGTGATGCGCGTACGCCGAGGTCTGTGAATGCTCAAGCATTGTTGTCAATGTTTGATCCAGTGGTTTGGAATCGGCCACGTGCAGAAAATCTCTTTGACTTTCATTACCGCATCGAGATTTATACACCGGCTTCGAAACGTAAATACGGGTATTACGTTTTGCCATTTTTGTTTGGCGATCGTTTGGTAGCCAGGGTCGACTTGAAAGCCGATCGCCACAACAACACGTTGTTAGTGCCAGGCATCTTTTCAGAAGCCCACGCCGACAAGAAAGAAGTCGCCGCTGGACTTACTGATGAATTGCGCTTAATGGCCCAATGGTTGGGGCTTGAAAAGATCAAAATTGGAAGTAATGGCGACCTTTCAAGTGCAGTACGTAAGTCACTGAGCGCCCCAGTTCGTTAGCCTGAAACCATGAGTCGTCCACTTGTTGCTGTTGCTGGTCGCATTGCGGCAGCTGGCCGCGTGTCACGAAGCGAAATTTCGTTTGCTGGTCGCGTTTATTTAGATGCGGTCTTGCGCGCCGGTGGCGAACCGCTCACGTTGACTCCACGTGAGTTAACGCACGCACAAGCAGTTGAGTTGTTGTCGGGTTTTGGAGCACTCGTGTTGATGGGTGGTTCTGACGTTGACCCGCACCTCTATGGACAGCACCGTCAACCACATGTCTATGGCGTCAATCTTGAACAAGATCATTTTGAGATTGCTTTAGTTCATGCGGCGATTGAACTGAAGTTGCCCACTTTGGCAGTGTGTCGCGGAATTCAACTTGTCAACGTTGCGCTTGGTGGAACATTGATCCAACACATTGGTGACATCGATACCAGTGAACTGAAGGAAGTTGTTGAACACGCACCCGGAAAATTTCCGGCAGGGCAAGATTATGCATTGCACGATGTCGAGGTCACCCCCCGCACCAAGCTGTCAAAAGCACTAGGTACGACGAGTGCCCGAGTCGCGTCATTTCATCATCAAGGAATTGATGAAATCGGCAAGGGGCTTAAAGTTGTGGCGCGGTCAGCTGACGGATTAGTTGAAGGACTCGAGCACAGTGGCGCGGGGCAGTGGTTGATCGGTGTGCAATGGCATCCTGAAGACACTGCAACAACTGATCTGCATCAACAAGCGCTCTATAACGCGCTTATTGCTCAGGCGCAGTAAAGGGAATCGGCTGTAAAGCCCACCGAAGAGTTTTGGTGAGAGTTTGGGCAGCGGGTCGCACCACAGTGCGTTCGCTGACGGGCAACCACGGAAGACGCAGTGGGAATCGTGTCCACAACGGCATGAGTGAAACCGCAGCAGCGCCCAGCAACCCGTAAATGGGTCGTTGATAAATCGGTAGCGGTGGAGTGAGCAGTAGATAGCGCGCTGCATCACGTGCCGGCGCTGATGTGCGAAGTTCGGGTCGATACGACGCAATCTGATCAGCAAGTTCGGCGACAGTTGTCGGAGGGTCGATCACGCCGAGTGCTGATGCAATGCGCGACATGTCGAGCACATAACCATCGCGTTGTTCGGGAGAGAGTTCAATCTCACCAAACTTGGCGTGAGCCGCCAGAAACGAATCGACTTCAGCAATGTGGACCCACTTCAACAAATGGGGATCGTTCGCGCTGTAAGGACGGCCGTCATCGGCAGTGCCCACGACGCGGGTGTGAACACGCTTGACCATGTCGATGGCACGTTGTGCTTCTGTGGCTGGGCCAAACGTGGTTGCCGCCAAAAAGTCGGCGGTGCGTTGCAGGCGTCCCCACGGGTCGGCTTTGTAATCACTATGAGATGCGACGCCAGCCATTGCTAGCGGTTGGAGCGATTGAAACAATAAGGCGCGTAGGCCACCGATGAACATGCACGAGTCGGCATGAATAATGCGGATCGGTCGGTCTTCGGCAAACCAGCGTTCGCCGGGGGCCTCGAAAAGTTCTTGCGCACGATTCTCGGCGTTTGGTCCAACGACTCGTGATCTCACTGCGTCAGCGACAATGCGACGAACGGGTTCAAGAATCTCGGACATCCTTAGATCGTGGCACGGTTTGCGCTGACATGTCTACACAGGCTGAGTACGCTCGTCACATGTCTGACCAATTGCCGATCACGCCCCCAATTGATCCCAATTCCAGCAAGTTGCCACGCTGGGTCTGGAAAGCGATCATTGTCTTCTGGCTCGGGTTTCTAGGCACAATCCTGATTCGTTACGCCTACGACCGTTTGTTCTCGTTTTTGATCTTGCTTTTGGTGTCGCTCTTTTTATCTCTGGCAATTGAGCCGGGTACGACGAAGTTGGCGAAGAGGGGCTGGCGACGCGGTCGGGCGACCATTCTGATCCTCTTAGGTCTCATGGTCGGAGTTCTGATTTTTGTGGCGGCGATCGGAACATTGGTCGGAACTCAAGTCGCCGATCTGTTGCAGAACTCTGAGCGGTATGTCAGTCGCACGGTGAATTTCTTGAACGATAATTTCTCGACCAATATCAATCCGCAAAAAGTCAATGACAGCATTCAAGACCCCGACGGACCAGTGCAAGAGTTCATCAAAGGTCAACAAGGTGAAGCCTTCCAACTCTCAGTCACTGCTTTGGGATTGTTACTTCAAGCTTTCTCGGTGATGCTCTTTACGTTCTACTTAGTCGCTGACGGTCCGCGCCTACGTCGCTCAATTTGTAGCCGTTTAGATGTGGCGCGACAAAAGAGAGTTCTTGATACTTGGGATCTAGCCATTGAAAAGACGGGTGGGTATATCTATAGTCGCGCCTTGTTGGCAGTGGCTTCGGCATTTGTCCACTGGATTGCTTTCCAATCATTGGGGACGGCCGCGCCGGTTGCACTTGCACTTTGGGTCGGATTGATCTCGCAGTTCATCCCCGTGGTCGGCACATACATCGCGGGTGTCTTGCCAGTATTGATTACGTTTATTGACTCCCCATGGAAAGCACTCGCTGTCATCATCGTGGTGATCTTGTATCAACAGGTTGAAAACTTCTTCATCTCGCCACGTATCACCGCGCGAACGATGGAAATTCATCCAGCGATTTCATTTGGATCAGCGATTGCCGGTGGTGCATTACTTGGTCCAGTCGGCGCAATTCTTGGTTTGCCGGTTGCTGCGATGGCTGTGGCTTTGGCTAGCGCATCGGGCGAGCGTCACGAACTCATTGACAATGAACTTGTTGAAGTACAAGAGAAATCCAAGCAACGGATTCGACGACGAGGTCGTCGCAAGTGAGCGATTCAGTGGTGTCGTCATATGTCCCCTTAGCAGTGACATATCGCAGCGATGTTTTGGAATCTGTTCATCACGCTGCCGTTGTTGCTTTAAATCAAGACGGAACAGTTGCTTTTGCGATGGGCAACCCGAGCGTCGGCATTTTTCCGCGATCAAGCACGAAGCCGTTACAGGCGTATGCGATGGTGCAAGCAGGACTGGATCTTCCCGATGAGTTATTGGCCTTGGTTTGTGCAAGTCATGACGGACGTTCAATGCACCTTGACGGTGCCCGACGAATCTTGCAATCAGTGAGCCTTGACGAAAGTGCCTTAGCAAATACACCCGATTTACCCCTTGATGAAAAAGAAGCAGAACAGGCGATGCGCAATGGGGTGCAGCGTTCATCAATTTTGCAGAACTGTTCAGGCAAGCATTCGGGCATGATTGCCACATGTGTGGCCGCTGGTTGGTCGACCGATGGCTACCTACACGTTGAACATCCGTTGCAACGAGCGATTACCGATGGCATTCCCGCTCTTGCTGAAGATCCAGTCTTAGGTATTGGTATTGACGGTTGTGGTGCACCAGCCCATGTGGTGTCACTCATTGGTTTGGCGCGTTCGTTTCGAAACATGGCGATTGGTGCAGCGGGCGAAGCGGGTTTGCGTATTCATCGAGCCATGTCATCGTTCCCCGACATGGTTGGTGGTCCAGATCGCGATGTGAGTTTGTTGATGAAAGGCATTCCTGGGCTAATGGCCAAGGACGGAGCCGAGGGCGTTTTTGTTGCGGCGCTTCCCGATGGGCGTGCCATTGCATTGAAAGTTGCCGACGGTGCGAATCGCCCCCGACCGCCACTGATGCGGGCCGCATTGCAAGCTCTGGGTGTCGATATTTCGCAGGTTCGCCCCGATGCATTTGAATCAACGATCCTTGGACACGGCTCTCGGGTTGGTGAAGTGCGTATTGTCGGAGAACTAGCGCGATTAAGCCGCGCGAGTTAACGACGAAAGGGGGCGACAACATGGCTGGTATTCCTTTTACAGGAATGATCGATCCCTTGCGCTACGCCGAGGCTGAAGTTGTAAGTCCTCTTGTGCGACGCGTGATCGCTCGTAATCCATCAAAGTTCACGTTCACCGGAACGGGCACCTACATCGTGGGTAACGATTCTGAAGTTGCTGTCATTGATCCGGGTCCAGACTTACCAGAACACAAGGCTGCGCTGTTGCGCGCGATTGAAGGTTTGAAAGTTCGCGCCATTGTCATTACGCATTGCCATAGCGATCACGTCGGCTTAGCTGCTTGGTTACGAGAAGAGACTGGCGCTCCGACGGTTGCGTGGAAACCCCATGGCGATGTTGGTCTTTTAGACAATGACGATGACATCAAGGTGATGGAGTCATTAGCTCCTCCGCCAAAGACTGAAGAAGAAAAAGAAAAAGAACGCGAAATCGCTCGCGCTGCAGGTCTTGATCCGGACGACATGGAAATGCGCGAATCAGTCGATCTTGAATTTGACCCCGATGTACGCGTCGGTGACGGTGAAGTTGCCGCGCATGGTGATGGCTGGACCTTGATTGCCGTGCACACACCCGGTCACACGTCGAACCACATGTGTGTCGCGCTTGCTGAAGAGAAAGCTTTGTTCACGGGCGATCACATCATGGGTTGGAGCACCACTGTGGTGTCTCCTCCCGATGGCGACATGCGTGACTATTTGTCGTCAGTGAAAAAGTTGCAAGGGCGCGATGACAAGATTTTGTGGCCGACCCATGGTTCGCCAGTCACAGATCCTCAACCGTTCTTGCAGGCGTATTACGACCATCGTCTCAGCCGCGAAGCTCAGGTCGTCGCATCGGTGACAGCGGGAGTCAATACGGTCGCGCCGATGGTGCGTCAGATGTATGCCGCCGTTGCGCCCGAGCTGTACATTCCGGCTGCTCGTAGTGTGCTGTCGCATCTCACCCAATTGGTCCAAGATGGACGACTTTTGGTGCGTGGCGGGGGACCGGCTCGTCTCTCGAGCACTTATGACATCCCGTAATCTGTCATATAGAGTGTCACTTTATGGAACTGCTTCGTACACCCGATTCTGCATTCGCCAACATCACTGACTGGGCCTTTGAACCCGTTTACACCAACATCACAGCCGATGACGCAACCGTGATCCGTGTTGCTCACGTTGACATCGGACCCAAAGATGCCTCCGAAACTTTCTTATGCATGCACGGCGAGCCTTCGTGGAGTTACTTGTATCGCAAGGTTGCTCGCGTCTTGACTGGTGCAGGACATCGAGTGATTGCTCCCGACCTTGTGGGGTTTGGTCGCAGCGATAAGCCAACGCTCACATCTGATTTCACATACGAGCGTCATGTTGAATGGATGAGCCAGTGGATTGTTGCGAATGATCTCAAGAACCTCACGTTGGTCTGTCAAGACTGGGGCAGTTTGCTCGGCTTACGTTTGGCAACTGCTTTTCCCGATCGCTTTGCGCGCATCGTGTTAGCCAATGGTGGATTACCAACTGGTGACCCCGCACCGAATGAAGCATTCATGGCCTGGCGCAAGTTCAGTCAAGAGACACCGACGTTCCCCACATCACAAATCATTCAAGGCGGCTGCGCGAAGAAGCCGTTAGCCCCCGAAGTTCTTGCGGCCTATGACGCGCCATACCCTGACGAGTCATACAAGTCAGCAGCCCGCATTTTTCCAACTCTTGTTCCGGCTTCGCTTGACGACCCGTCGTCGAAAGCCAACATCAAAGCATGGGACGTCTTGAAGACGTGGACTAAGCCATTCATTTGTGCATTCAGCGATAGCGATCCAGTGTCAAAAAATGGCGAGTGGGCTTTTAGAAAAGCCGTGCCGGGTGCCGAGACGTCGATGCATACGACCATCGTGGGCGGTGGACACTTCTTGCAAGAAGATTGTGGCGAGGAACTCGCCAACTTCATTTTGCAAGCAATCGCTTAACGAATCAGCAACTCGCTAATTTACGGGCCAGATAATCATGCTCGGCTTGATCAACTGATAAGTCCCAGGCGCGCTTGATCTCAATCCAGATGCGTACGTATGTGCAGTGGTAACTGGCGTTAGGTGGCATCCATTCAGCCGGATCACGATCGCTTTTTGAACGATTACTCGATGCAGTCACTGCGATCAAAAAGAATGGTTGATCGAGATCATTAGCGAAATGTTTGCGTTGATCAGCGTTCCAGTTCCATGCACCAGAATCCCACGCCTCGCTGAGTGGCACCATGTGGTCAATATCAAATTTTGATGAATCAGTAGTTTCAACATTGTCGTAAATTGAAAACCAACGACCACCTGAAATTGAACACTTCGAACCAACCTGCACCGGGTCAAGTGATTCGGCGATCAGCACTTCTTTACGCGTGTTGCATCCATTGCGATCGGCGTCATACCAATCGGCAAAAAGATCTCTGTTGTACCCGCCGACGTATTCGGGCTCGATGCGCAGACCAACTGGATCTGATGGTGCGGGAGGCGGCGTTGTCGGAGCCTGCGTCGTCGGGGCTTGGGTGACTGGTGCCTGCGTCGCCGGCGTTTCGTCTGGCGGGGCAAGGGTAATCGGAGTGGCGGGCGCAGATGGATCTGATTGTGCGAGCGACGTGGTCGTCTCGGCAAACGTCGATTGCGTCTCGGCAGTCGACGAGCTACCAGTGGTGGTTTCGATCGCCATTGAATTGTCGACTTCGATAGCCACAACTTCAGAAGGCGAAGAGCCACACGACGCGACGACGAACAACATCGAGAGGGCAAGACCTGGAGCGATCATTTGTGAGAGACGTGGGTTCACAAGAAGAGACTATGCAGGACTGCAACTTGAATATGAGACAAACACCTTTGTCGACGTTAATGGTATAAGTGACGGTTGATTTCGGAGAGAATATGAAGGTGATTGGTCGTTTCGCACCTTCTCCCACTGGTCCGTTGCATATTGGCAACCTGCGGACCGCCGTGATTGCCTGGCTGTGCGCGCACCAGCACGAAGGTGAATTACTTCTGCGCATTGAAGACCTTGATCGGCTGAACAGCAAGCCCGAACATGAAGAGCGACAAATCAACGAGCTTGCACAGTTAGGAATCACTTTTGGATCAAACGTCATTCGGCAGAGTGAGCGCTTTGATCTCTATCGCGACATCGTCGACGGTTTACGCCAACAAGATCTGGTGTACCCGTGTTACTGCACACGTCGTGAAATTCTTGAGTCAACGCAAGCGCCGCACGGGCCAACTATTGAAGGGGCGTATGCGGGCACCTGCCGTAACCTCTCGGCGCGTGATCGCTCAGAACGTGAACAGAGTGGTCGTCCACCAGCATGGCGGCTTCGAACAAATAACGAGGAGTACATCGTCGATGACTTAGTTGCTGGTCCGACCACAACCGTGATCGACGACATGGTGCTTCTGCGAAATGATGGGGTTCCGGCCTACAACCTTGCTGTTGTCGTTGATGATGCCGCTCAAGGTGTCACCCAAATAGTTCGCGGCGATGACTTGTTGCTTGGTACTGGTCGCCACATTCATCTACAGAAACTGTTGGGTTATCAGACCCCGCAATATGTCCATGTGCCTTTGGTCGTTGGACTCGATCAAGAACGACTCGCGAAGCGGCATGGAGCGGTCACTCTTGAAGACCTCAGTCAACAAGGGGTTGGTGTGGCTGAAATTCTGAGCGAGATAGCTCGAAGTATCGGAATCGAGGTTGAGTGGCCACAGAGCGTGGCTGATCTACTGGATGATTTCAACGTTGATCGATTACCACGGTCACCGTGGACGATCCCGACTGACTGGCAGACTGTTGGTCATGACAACTGATCTCGAACGAGTCTTGGGCTATCAAGACGCTCAAAACGACGATGGCGACATGGTGCAAGTTGCTGAGAACCTGCTGGTGATGCCGTTTTGGACTCCCGAGATGTGTGCGGCAGTGATCAACGCTGCTGAAGCAGCCGGAGGCTTCGAGTCGAATCCCGATGACCCGGTTCCAGGGCACGAAATCAGCCTTGCGGTGATCAGCCCGCGCTTGTACGAGAACCTCATGATCGATTTAGGTGAGCGCATCTGGCCTCAGTTGCAACGAAAGTGGCCACTCATCGACTACTGCGGGCTCCGCGATGCCTTCATCATTAAGTACAGCCTTGATGGACAGACAGATTTGCGGATTCATCATGATGTTGCCCAAGTTTCGGCCTCGGTCAAGCTCAATGATTCGTATGAAGGTGCCGAACTTGATTTTCCGCAACAGTCATTCACGAATCGCGATGTGCCAGTCGGTTCACTTTTGGCTTGGCCTTCGTTGGTCACGCATCCACATCAGACCTTGCCGCTAACTGGTGGCATCAAATATGGCCTCACAATTTGGTTCGAGTTGCCCGAGCAATACAGCTGACTTTGGTCCCGTATGCAGGGACTATCCACCACTTAAATAAAAATAGAAACTACCGTCACACTTACTGTGACTCAAGATTTCAACCACCCGCAACATGCACGCGCATTAGTGGTTGTGTCAATTGGCTTGATTTCATTGACGATTTCTGGTTGTTCGGGTGTTGTTTCATCAAGCGCAGAAGCAGCGGTGCAGTCGCCAGTTCTTGTTGAACTTGCGCCGCCAACTACTCCGGCCCCGACAACGTTGCCACCGGTAACAACACTTGCGCCGACAACGACGTTGCCACCTTTGCAACCAATCGTCGTCGCAGTTACTCCGTTGGATGTGCCTCTTGTAGCTATTGGCAAAACTGGTGGTCCCGAAACCGCGCGGGTTCAACAACGATTGCTTGATCTTGGATTTTGGTTGCAGTCGACGAATGGCGATTATGGCGTCACAACGTCTCAAGCAGTGATGGCCTTCCAGAAATACACGGGACTTGATCCGAACTCAGAAGTCGACGAGGCAACCGCTGCAGCCTTGAGCGGCGCAACAACTCGGGCTCATGGGACGACTAATCAAGGCACTTTGATCGAAGTTGACAAAGATCGCCAATTGCTTTTCATTATTCAAGAGGCCAACACAGTCTGGACCATCAATATCTCAACTGGCTCGGGCATTCCATTCAAAGAACGCGACAAAAATGAGTGGGGTAAGTGGGTTCATGGCGATGCCATCACCCCCGACGGCATTTTCGTGATCAATCGCCAGGTCGAAAAGGGCTGGAGAACCGGCGATCTTGGCGATATCTATCGGCCGAAGTATTTCAACAAGGGCATCGGTCTTCATGGGGCCTACAAGATTCCGAATTATCCGGCTTCTCACGGGTGTGTCCGGATGTCGACGCCGGCCATGGACTTCCTGTGGTCGGCCGACCTGGCTCCGATGGGTATGAAGATCTGGGTGCACTCCACGCCGCCTGCGGCGTGACACGCTAAGAGAGTGATTTCAGCCTTTAGCGAATTTCGTCCGTGGCTTGACCCGACGCAAGTGTCGATTGGTCGCCTACCAATGCGTCAGGTGATGACCGCGTGCTCGGATGTTGATCAGGTGCGCGTTGGACGCGAGGCGTCGCCCTGGTGGCAAAGTCTGAATGGCAAGTGGCAACTCAAACTGTGGTCGTCGCCCGATGCAGTTCCGAATACCGCAATCAAAACCGATCTCGCAACAACAACCGGATGGGCAACAGTTGCAGTTCCTGGCAACTGGACGATGCAAGGCATGGGCGACTTGCCGCACTACACCAATGTGCAAATGCCTTGGCCGTTGCGTCCGCCCGAGACTCCAGCAGAAAACACAACGGGTGTATACCGCCGTACATTTACGGTGCCGAAGAATTGGAAGTCGCGCCGCACGATTATTCATATCGGTGCCGCCGAAAGTGTGCATGCAGTTTTTGTAAATGGCGCGTTCGTTGGGTACGGGACTGACAGTCGTTTGCCAAGTGAATACGACGTCAGCGACTATTTGCAAGCAGGTAAGAATACGCTCGCAATTTTTGTGCCTCGTTACAGCGCACAGTCATATGTTGAAGACCAAGACCAATGGTGGATGGCAGGGTTGCATCGTGAAGTCTTTCTCGAGTCGCGCGCCCACGTACATATTGCGCAACTACATGCCCACGCCGATTGGGATGCCGATCTGGGTGTTGCAACGATGAATGTTGCGGCTTACGTCGGTGTAACCGATACCAATTCACAAAGTCCGCTTGACCGTGGTTGGACAACTCGTTCGTGGGTTGAAACGATTGATGGAAAACGTCTCGGGAAAGTACACGTCGCCAAAGTTCCGTATCGACATATTCAGCCGTATGCATTTTCGGGTCACATCGCAACGACAACATTTGATGTACCAAAAGCACAGCCATGGTCAGCCGAGACACCACAGCGGTACCGCCTGCTTTGTGAATTGTTGAATGCCGATGGTGAAGTTACTGAAGTCGTCGCTCAAGTCATTGGGTTTCGACGTGTCGAAATCAAAGATGGATTAGTCAGTGTAAATGGTCGGGCCATCACCATCATGGGCGTGAATCGTCACGATCACCATCCCGACAAAGGCAAAGCAGTATCGGTAGAAGATATGCGCCAAGACATCATCACGATGAAGCGCGCCAATATCAATGCAGTTCGCACGTCGCATTATCCGAATGATCATCGTTTCTATGATCTCTGCGATGAATACGGTTTGTATGTCATTGATGAAGCGAATATCGAAAGCCATGGTTTCAACACAAGCCTGTGTCATGACCCGCGATATGCGGCAACGTGGTTATCGCGAGTGGCACGCATGGTTGAACGTGATCGCAATCACCCGAGCATCATTATGTGGAGCCTTGGCAACGAGTCTGGTTATGGCGAACATCATGATGCATGTGCTGCCCACATTCGACGCGTTGACCCGAGTCGCTTGTTGCACTACGAGGGTGCGGTCTTTCATGCTGGTTGGAGCGACGGCGGAAAGAATGTCACCGATGTTGTCTGCCCGATGTATGCACCGGCATCAGCCTTAGATCTGTATGTCACCGCAAAACTCGGTGAGCGACCATTGATCTTGTGCGAATACAGCCATGCCATGGGAAATTCAAACGGTGGTCTTGCTGACTATTGGAAAGTGATTGATCAACATCGATTACTGCAGGGCGGGTTCGTGTGGGAGTGGAAAGATCATGGCTTACGTCAAACATTGAAGAATGGTCAAGAACGCTTTGCTTATGGTGGTCAATTCGGTGATCATCCCAACGACGGCAACTTCGTTGCTGATGGTCTGGTATCACCCGAGTGTGAACCCCACCCAGCGATTCAAGAACTGATGTGGGTGCATCGACCAATTGCCGTTGAACAAACGGGCTGGAAAATGCGCGTCACGAATCGCCAATCGTTTCATGATGCTTCGTGGTTACGCGGAACCTGGGAACTCACACTTGATGGTGAGATTGTTGAGTCAGGAAACTGGTCGCCCCAAGTTGACGCTGGGCAATCGGCGTTGATTGATGCTCCAACCAATCTCCTTGAAGCGAAAAAACTTAACGGCGAAGTACTTCTCACCGTTCGTTGGTTCGTGAAGAAAGCAACTCTGTGGTGTGAAGCCGGATATTTAGTTGGCTGGGATCAAGTAGTTGTACGTGCCGCAACAGCTCAACGTTTGCCAAAACGCTCTTCGAATGAAGATCGTGCCGATATTGATGTGCTTCTTGGTGGAAACCCTCGACTGAATTTATGGCGGGCCGCAACAGATAATGATGGTTTCAAGTTGATGCCTCAGTTGGCATCGCAACTTGGTGTCGGTGGTAGCGCTCTTTGGAATTGGTTAGCTGCCGGAGTCAACACCAAGCCAGCGAATTCTCTTGTCGATCACACATGCGATTCGTACGTCGACGCCGACGGAGCGGTGGTGTTTGATCACACGGTTGTCGTGCCAGAGTCTTTGGCTGACCTGCCGCGTATTGGTGTGGTCTTTGAATTACCGGCAGGCTTCGATGAATTGAGTTGGTATGGCCGCGGACCGTTAGAAAATATGCCTGATCGTAACTCGGGTGCTGTGTTGGGCGTTTGGAGTGCCGAACCCGATGAGTTGCCCTACATCGTTCCTCAAGAATTTGGTCTACGCACCGATTGTCGCTGGATGGAGATCATTCGCAGTCGGGATGGAATGCGATTGCGAATTGAAGCGCTGAATCCAGTGGGCTTGCACATGTCGGCTATTCATCATCGTGATGATGAACTATTTGCCGCAGCCGACGTCACCGAATTGATCTGGCGTGAAGCCTTGACGGTGCACATTGATGTTGCTCACCGCGGAGTCGGCACCGCGAGTTGTGGACCCGACATTGATCCACGACATTCAATCGCTGCAGGTACCTATCGATTTGCTTATCGCCTGCGTTTATTGGGCGCGTCGGACAACTAACTTGCGATCTTGAGCGGTGAGGCATTCACCGGTTTCCAGATCAAATTTCCAACCGTGCAAAGTGCACACCAGTTCGGTGCCAGAGCATTCACCAAAGACCGAAAGATCGGCTTTGCGGTGTGGGCAATATCGTTCGACGATGTAGTCGCCAATTGTGATTTCGTCACTAGGTGTGGCCGGCGCAAACTTCTTGACTGCTTCGGCTTCGGTGCGCTGCATACGTTCGACACTGAGTGACTTAAAGAAGTTGTAGATGTATTCGTTGTAAGAACCTGAACGCCAGGCGGAGAATCGACACGACAAGAACAACTTGTCACTCCAGTCAACAGCATTTTGAGCAACAACTGTTTCGACCAATCGCCGATCAATCTCAAAACGGAATCCGTACGGCTCATTATTGAAGGCTCGAACTTCGCCATTCGGAAAATCAATCAAGATGTCGAGGTCGCCGGCGCGCAACAAACATGCTGCGCCTACTCCTTGACGAAGCGCAGGCGCCATTGCCAGTAATGGCTCCCACCAGGCTTTCACTGTGTTCAACAAATCATTGGTTGGAGGTGCCCAGTTGGCTTTCATGTTGTCGAGCCAGCCGAGGTAGTCAGATTGGTACTCGCGAAGGTAGGTCAACTTGTCACTGAAGATCTTTTGTACATCTGAAGTTGGTATCGGATGCTGCACGTTGAGAGAGTCACCAACAGTGATGCAAGTTCCAGGAATATTCATGATGCCGTGACGCGACACCGATTGAAGCCGTGACAGAAACTGAGTTTGGTCTGGGAAGATTGACAGTTCATCACCAGTGATGACATTGAATTGAAAGAGATCAGGATCAAGGAAACATGGTGGACCGGCCGACGGGACAACGGCCCGAGCATCAAGTGCCTCGACATAACGCATTGCACGAGCGAATTGACTGTCGACTTTGAGATCAATGAGTTCACGCATGCGTTCGGGAGATTCTTGATACACCATCGGATACCAAATGGCCCCAGAAAATTGCAGCCAATGTAAATCAATAGGCCCGTGAGCCCGAAGTGCATGTAGATCGCTGGTTCGGCAATCGTTTTGATTGACCAATCGATGGACGCCATCACTCACGACAAGTGCAGAGTCTCCAGCGGGGCCATCGGTGATTGATGTTTCAACATGTATGGCAATCGTGAGGCCATCGCCTAAGTCGTGTTCAACTCCGTCAACTGTGTGAATGAATTCAGTGAAGCCAATTTTGCGTAGACGACGTTCGAGTTCGGGTGTCGGGAATCCGGGTAACAAAATCGGTGTGGTCAAATCAATGTTTGCCGGCAACCATTCTTCATCCAGGTGATCACCGTGTAGATGCGAAATGTATAAGTACGACGGTTTGCGCAGTGCATCATAAAAATTGCTGGGCAATTGATCGTTACGCGGAAAGACAAACCATGACCCGAAGAATGCTGGGTTGAACCACGGATCGCACAGAATTGATCCTTGTCGGGTCTCAATAAAAATGCCCGCGTGGCCGACTGACGTCGCGCGCATCAGAGAAGTAGTCACAGAATCAAACTAGCCAAAAGTGACGAGAACTGATTGAGGGTCTCGTAGTCCGTTGGTCACTTAGTGGGGGGATCTTTATACATCACGCCGGCACGTGAGACATTTTCGGTCCACTTCGAACCGTCCCAGTAGCGAAACTCGTAACGGCCAGCGGGGTCTTTGTACCAATCGGCAGGGACGCTCGGAACAACCGATGGTGTTGGCGTCGAACTCGCAAGTGGAGTCGAGCCTGACGCTGGAGTCGGCGAGATAAATGACCCAGGGCTTGATGGCGAATTCGTCGTTGCGGCCCAACCAACTGGGTCAGACACGGGAGTTGGCTGAACTGGGGTGGGATCTGTTGCGGTGACGCTGACTGGACGTGACAAGTACGCCACGATTTCGCCCGTCGCAACAATACTGACAACTTGCCAACCTTGGGCTGACATTGAGGTGAGTTGGGTCGCGAGATCGGCGGAGTTGTTTGCCGTAACTTTGAGTGAAGTGAACTCGAGCATGTCGCTGAGTGTAGTGCTGGTTTTTCAGTCTTGGGTAGCGGTGCCCTCAACGGCAACGAGTCCACGGGCTTCGGCTTGCGATGACTCGCCGTCAAATACCAAAGATCCATCGCGTAAGGCAATTGTTCGCGCGGTACGTGCGACAAAGCTGAGTTCATGGGTCGCAACAACGAGCGCAGCACCATCGGCCGATGCTTGTTCGAAGAGATCAAGAAGTGCTTCTTTGCCATCGGCATCCAGCCCAACGAAGGGTTCGTCCACGAGCATCAATTCGAACGGTCGAATAAACGCAATAGCGATGGCTGCTTTTTGTTTGAGTCCACGACTAAAACGAGTGGGCAGATCATCGGCGCGATCGTAGATACCAAGTTGTCCCAAAAGATCTGCGGCCTTTTGTTCCCACGTACCCATGTTGTGAAGGCGCGCGGTGTATTCGAGGTGTTCCCACACCGAGAGGTCGTCGTAGAACGTTGGAGTGTCGGCGAGATAACTCAGTTTGCTGCGTGCGTCCATTGAACCTGGTGCTTGTCCAAAGACAGTGATCGAACCAGATGCCGGCTCGAGCAATCCTGTGGCCATGCGCAAGAAGGTTGTCTTTCCTGAACCGTTATGACCGATCAATGCAACTTTCTCATGCTCTTCAATGCGTAACGACAATGGATACAACGCTGGGCCATCGCCGTAGTCCTTGGCGACATTGTTGGCAATGAGCGCTGCAGGCAAGACCGGCTCGGCCTTGCGACCCGTTGACGAATTTTCGCCCTCTTGTGCACTGGGTGGTTTGGGGTGGCGGCTCATGAGTTTCCTCCGGTACGAGTTTTCTGTCCGCGACTTTCGGCAGCGGCGTTGTTCAAAGACTTCTTAATGTCATCGCGGAATCGGATCCAGCCAGCAAGGATGAATGTCAAAAGTGCGATCGCGATGGCGATTCGTACAGCGGGCGCTTCGGGAGGATTGCCATCAGCAATCGCCATCCGGGCTCCAACCATCGGCAGACTTCCGAAAACAGCAAGAAGCACGGGCCAAATTGCCTTGATGAGGCTCACGGTGCCGGCAACTTCTGGTGGCATCATGTTGGCCTGCGCTGTTGATGAAACTTGATCTGGGGCTCCTGACACAATGTTGATCGCTGCTCCCGCGATTGCGCCAATCACCGATGGGATTGCACAAATTGCCGCAATTGACCACATGTTCGGTTCAACAAGACCCATTGTCGCAATCATGATTGCCGCAATCATGATTGCCACAACAGCGGTTGAACTGAGTAAGGCGATGTACATGACTCCGCGTGCTTTGGGATAAGCATCAGTGCGCTCACCTTGATCAATTTCTTGCGCAAACGGTTCACAAATTTCAAGTCCCAGAATAAACAACGCAAGTCCACTGCCAATGGCGGCAGGTGTCGTGCCGTTGTACATCGCTACTTGGCATAACCCAGCAATGATGGCCAGCGTTCCGATGCGAGCAATACGACTGAGCGGGAAACGTAACAATCCATGCCAGCCACGAATCCATTCAGCAGAAAAACGCCCACGACTATTCTTTCGTTTGATTTTGATCAACGGTCGATTGCGGCTGCGCTCTTGACTGAGTTGGCGTCGCAACAATGTGACTGTACGAAGGTCTTGCAGGGTCACGGCAAAGCGCAACTGAGTAACCAGTGCTGAACGACGTGACAAGGCCTCGAGCGACTGGCGAGCGAGAAGAGTCAATCCAATACCGATCAAGATCGCAGCAATAGCCGAGGGGATTAACTCATTGAATTGTGTGCGCTCTCCCCAGAGTGCAAGGCCGCCATGAAGATCGCCGGGACCAGTGAGTTGTGAACTCGGAAGAGCTGCAGCAATTTGCCAAGCAATCAATGCACCACCAATTGAAGTAGCCATCCAGCCTCGAAGTTTGAGCGAGTGTGCACACAGTGCAGCACCAACAAAGAGTGCACCAGCAGTTGCGCCCCACAGCGCGCCAGACATTGCCCACGACATTCCACTTCCAGGTAAGCGACGACCAGCCAATTGACCAGCAACTGCACCAGCAGCTCCGGTTGCGAACATCGCCGATCGAAGTCGCTGAACAGCGGGGCGAAGCAATACTCGCCGACGACTCACGGGTGCCAAAAGAACGTGGCGCACGTCGGCTTCTTCGATAGCTAGTGGTCCGCCACGACTGCCTGATCGCAGTCCCATCGCGACAGCCAAGATTCCAGCGAGTCCGAGCCAGCCGGGTCCAAACTTTGAGACATCTGCTGCCATTGAATCGGCGACGGGCTGATCGGGGACGAGTCCCGAGATGAAGAGAATTCCGCCGCCGAAGATAAATGCGGCCAAGTACACGCGGTACAACGCTTCAAACCACTCAACTTCGGCCAACCGATTTTTCTGACGGGCTCGACGCAACGCCCGTATTGCATTCGAACTGATGGCAGTGACTTGCGTGGTAAACGCCTCGCGGTCGGGAGTAGCGGTTCCAGTTTCAACTGGTGTTTCGGAATCGGATGACCAACCAGACCACGAAGCAACAAACAATCGTGGAGTTGGATAGCCGGCATGTTCGAGAGCAACGATGTTTGCGCATGCCGAGATACCGCTGCCGCAATATGCGATCACTTCATCGGCGAGATCGACGCAGAGTGATTCGTAATGGCTCTGTAATTCTTCAACTGATTTGAATGAAGAAGTGTCGCTATCAATGACTGCGTTCCACGGTGCACTGAATGCTCCAGGAATGTGCCCAGGTCGCGGATCAAGTTTTGCAGTGGCTTCAGTAACAACGCCTTGAAAACGATCGCCCGAACGAGCATCAAGAAGGACGCGACGAGAATTGATCGCTCCTTCAGCAACGATTGAGTCAAGTTCTTGTTTGGTGACGATTTGATTGACGGGCCATTCAACAGTTGTGAACGAAGCTGCTTTAACAGTCGTCGGCTTACCAGAAGCAAGTGGTTGGTCATTGGCTCGTTGCCAGGCATGAATGCCGCCGTCGAGTACCGATGCTTTGCAACCGAGCATGCGCAACATCACAACAAGTCGCGATGCAGTCATGCCACCGGTGTCGTCATAGGCAACAACATGCGAGTCGCTACCGATACCAAGTCGTGACATCGCCCCGGCGAAAGCCGATGGGGTAGGAAATGGATGGCGACCATGTGTGGCATCTGATCGATCTGATGAAGCAAGGTCGCGATCGAGGTCAACAAAAATCGCGCCCGGAATATGCCCCTCGGTGTAGGCCTTGCGACCATCACGTCCATCGAGATACCAACGCACATCAGCAATGACAACATCGGTACGGTCAAGAGCCTGTAGATCTTGGACTGAGATGACGATGGGGACTTTTGGCTCTAACTCGTTCAAGGATTCCATTCTTGCCTGTGGGGCGGGCATACTGACAATGATGGATGTAAGAACCGTTGAACTTTTTACGTCTCTGCTGGCACTCGTCGCACTGATTGGGGGACTGTCCTATGCGTTCATGTCGAGGGTTGTTTCGCCTCAAGCGTCAATCGTTGCCGAATTTCGCCGTTTATCGCTGTGGTTGGCGTGGTTAGTCGCCGCAGGGGCCACCGCAGGAAGTCTGTATTTCAGCGAAATCGCCGATTTTGTGCCGTGCCGTTTGTGCTGGTTTCAGCGCATCTGCATGTTCCCGTTAGCTGGCATCTTGCTCGTTGCCGCTATTCGTCAAGATCGCAATGTGCGCTGGTACGCGCTACCGCTGTTGATCGCTGGTATTTGTCTGTCGAGTTATCACTACCTCATTGAATGGAAGCCTTCGCTAGGTGAAGGCGCTTGTGGAATTGGGGCATCGTGCACTGATGTCTGGTTCCGACGTATGGGATTTGTCACGCTGGCCTTCATGGCCCTGAGTGGTTTCATCGCGATTGCTGCACTACTTTTTGTTCAACCGAAGAAGTTACACGACGAGTCATCGGAGAGGTAACCACAAAATGGCCAAGCAACCAATCAAGAAGTCGAACAACAGCAAGTTGATTATCGGCGGCGTCATTGCGGCGATTGTGATCGCATTTGTCATCGCGATTATTGCTGGAGGCTCAAACGATTCGGCCTCTTCAGATACGACAAAGGTTCCAAATAGTGATGGAACGGTTTCAGCTGGCGAGAACCAGCCAGTAGAAGTTGTTGGTGACGTACTCGAACCCTTGCCCGAATCTGGCGATGACTCAACAATCGGGTTGATGGCACCAACTTTGAATGGGTATGCCTTTGACGGATCAAATCTTTCGGTGACACCGGGTAACGGCAAGCCCTACATGGTCGTGTTTCTTGCTCACTGGTGCTCTCATTGCAATAATGAAGTTCCACGCCTCATTGAATGGAAAGAGTCGGGGGCTGTACCCGCTGATTTGCAAGTGATTGCCGTGAGCACCTCGGTTGCCCGAGATCGACCGAACTACCCGCCGTCACAATGGGTCGTGGACAAAGCGTGGCCGTGGCCAGTGATGGCTGACTCTGAGGCAAAGGATGCGGCGCGGGCGTATGGAGTTTCGGGTTTCCCGTTCTTCACAATCGTTGGTGCAGACGGAAAAGTAAAAGTGCGGGCTTCAGGCGAACTTGGAACTGATCGAATCAATCAGATTGTGACTGCTGCTCTCGCTAATTGAGTTGGCGGGCTGCTTGTTCAGCCAGGGCTAAAACTTCGCGAAGTGGCAATGACAGTGCCCGGGCTGCCAAAACTGCATCATCGTTTTCAACTTTGATTCGTCCGCTACCTACTTTGATACGGATGGTGTGCCCGTGAACGATGACAGACTTTTCTTCGCGAGTTTGTGGCCACCGTTGAATGACTGAACCCCGTAAACCGAGCGTTCCTGTTTCAGAAACCAATACGGCAGAGATTTTCTCGGTCAGTGCAAGATCACATAACGCATGAACAGTAAATGCAGGTCGACCTTTCTTCATGACAATGGGCGTAGCCCATGCATCATGTGCCCCAGCATTGAGCAATTCAGCAATGGTGTGGGCAATAACTTCGCCTGAAACATCATCGACGTTTGCCTCAAGTAGTTGTACATCTTGCCCAGCGCCCGAAAGAACTGTCTTCTCTAACGTTTCACCAATCACAACTTTGACAACATTGGCCCGGCCAGGAATGTCGTTCGTTCCGGCACCGTAACCAACGCTGCTCACGGTGAGTGGTGGCATCGCCCCAAACGAATCAGCGAGTGCAGCCATCAAAGCAACACCAGTCGGAGTTGCCAGCTCGCGGTGATCGTCGAGACCAATTAAAGTGATTTCTCGCAACGCGGCCAAGGCGGTGACTGCGGGTGCAGGGTTGGGCAAAGTTCCGTGCGCCGAATTGATATGTCCATGACCGACCGCGATATTGCTGCAAAAAATGCGATCAATCTTCAGTACCTCAAGTGCCGCGCAAACGCCGACAATGTCAACGATCGCATCAACACTGCCGACTTCGTGGAACTCAATATCGTTCACGGCAACCCCGTGGATGTTTGCCTCAACCTCTGCGAGCATTCCGAATACCTTGAGCGCTCGTTCACGAACACGGGCAGGAAGTTCGGAATCAACTAAGAGCTGTTTGATGTTGCGCCAGGCGCGGTGGTGATGGTGATCGTCATGATGATGCACACCAACGATGGCTCGGGTGGCGCCGACTCCGGCACGTTGAGTGCGTTCAAACATCAACGCGTAGTCATCAAGCGCAAGACCGCCAAGTATTTCGATGACCTGCAACGAATCGGCGCCAGCATCAATGAGCGATGCCAGAGTCATGTCACCGGCAGTGCCAGCACCACAATGGAACCAAGCAGCGGTACTCATACTTGCTTCGCTTGTGTTTGATCGGGGCGGAGTGATCGAACAATGCGGGCTACTGCGCACGCCGCACCGTAACCATTATCAATACCCACAACAGTGACGCCGTTTGCGCATGTTGCGTGCATCGCTAAAAGTGCAGTCACGCCTTCGAGGCCTGAGCCGTATCCAACATTGGTGGGCACGGCAATCACTGGCTTGCCGCTCAATCCACCAATCACACTGGCGAGTGCACCTTCCATACCAGCGACGACAACAATCACATCAGCAGACATCACATCATCAAGTCGATTTAAGAGTCGATGTAAACCAGCTACTCCAACATCGGTGATGCGGTTTGCTGCAATGCCATGCGCACGTAAAGCCAAAATGCATTCGTCAACAACCGGAACATCTGCAGTGCCCGCCGAGATCACTAAAGCGTTACCTGAGTACCAAGTTTGGGGCGCTCGCCACAGCATTGATCCGTTGGCTGTCTCCGCTGCTCCAAAGGCTGCCTCAAGAGCTTGTTGTTGATCAACGGTGGTGCGAGTCACGAGAACTGGCCCGGTGCCGTGGTCAAGAAGTTCACGCACGATCAAGACGCACTGTTCGGAACTTTTGCCTGGACCATAGACAGCCTCGGGCGCCCCTTGGCGTAGGTGACGGTGATGATCGACCAGCGTGTCGCCAACATCGCTATATGGGAGGCGCTTCAAACGCTCAACGGCATCGTCGGGCGCGATGGATCCTGAAGAAACGCCCTCAATCAATTGGCGCAGGGTCTCGACATCCACATAATCATCCTGCCACTTGGCGCTCATGCCTCTAGCCTTGGCGACTGTGAACACTTCCACTAATTCTCAGCAACCAACTGCCCGCTCTATGCGGGTGGGGTTTTTGGGACCTTTCGGAACCTTCACCGAACAAGCCGTGCGTTCACAACCCGATCTCGACCGTGGCGAGCTGGTGGCATTCCGCTCAGTTCCCGATGTTTTAGATGCGGTCGAAAGTGGCGATGTTGATTTTGGTGTTGTGCCGATTGAGAACTCAATTGAGGGAACAGTCAACTTCACCCAAGATGCGTTGTCATTCGATTACGACTTGTTGATTCAGCGCGAAGTTGTTCTTGATATTGAGCATTGCCTCATGGCGATGCCAGGAACATCACTAGCCGATGTCACGACCGTGTTATCGATTCCAGTAGCAACTGCGCAGTGTCATCGTTATCTGCGCGAGAACGTTGGCCACGCCGAAATTCATGCCGCCAACAGCACTGCTGACGCAGCAAAAACAGTTGCATCAAATGGCGTTGCTGGTGTTGCTGCTGTCGCCCCACGCAATGCTGCAACTATGTACGGACTTGATGTGTTGGCAACTGATATTGCCGATCACGAAGGAAATCAAACGCGTTTCGTCGTTGTTGGCAAATCAGGTGTCCCTACGCCTACTGGACATGACATCACGGGCATCGTTGTGTTTCAGCGTGCCGACGAACCAGGCAGTTTGATTTCGATCTTGCAAGAGTTCGCGGCGCGACGCGTCAACATCACGAACTTGTTGTCACGTCCGACAAAAGATGGCGGCCTTGGCGACTATTGCTTCGTGATGTACCTCGAAGGCCACATCGCTGATGAACTGGTCGCCGATGCTTTGCGGGCGCTTCACGCCAAACAAGGGGGAGTGAAGTTCTTGGGTTCGTATCCAGCCCATTCGTCCCATGTGCATACCGCTCGAGAACACGCTGATTCGCGTTGGCAGCAAGCCGATGATTGGGTCGACCAACTTCGGTCCACCATCGGTCAATAACTGTCCTCACGATTCTCGTTTGCGACCGATTGCTCTCGGGCTTTTTGTCGCTAGCCTCACAGGCGGAACGGTGGCAGAGCGGACAAATGCATCCGCCTTGAAAGCGGAAGGCTCACAAGGCCCGGGGGTTCGAATCCCTCCCGTTCCGCTCAAGTGTTGCGAGAGAAGTTGATCAGGGCCACCTGTAGGCTTCACCCGCTACACCTTGGAGAGGTGCCAGAGCACGGTTGAATGGGACGTCCTGCTAAGACGTTGACCCCCGAAACGGGGTCCGTGGGTTCAAATCCCACCCTCTCCGCCATTTTGTTGGCGTTTGGCGCGATCTTTTCTCATCTGTGGAAAAGAAAGCGCCATTGCCTTTTTCGTGGGCTTATTGTCCCGGACCCTGTGGAAAACCCCATTGATCGGGCTTGGGACACAGGGGCTCTGTTGCGATCGTGTGACGAAACGACCACACTGACCGAGGCGGTTTCAATGTTTTGGCCGCCTCAACATCATGAGCACCTACCAACAATCCTCGGTGACTGATCAGTTCTGGTCGAACGGGTCGGGACGCCAGCGTCGTCCACGTTCAGGTGGCGGATTTCCTCGCGGACCCAAAGACCCGTTCCGTCGTCGTTTGGCTGCTCTTTTGGTGGCGGGTCTCTGTATCGCTCCGATTGCTTGGGCCTTGCGAGGTGACGGCAATGCAGTTGACATCACCGAGACCGGTGGGGCCGCGGCCATCGTGCAATTTGATACGAACGGCGACACGACGACAGTTGTTGCACCTGCGACCGTGCCCGCGACCTTGGCAACGACGACTGCTCCTCAAGTCATCGTGACCGCTCCCGAAACCGTGCCATCAACGCCGGCCCCGACGGCTGCGCCGACAACTGAAGCCCCGAAGCGAGTCTGTGCATCGAAGTACATCGTGCAAGCTGGTGATTCATGGTTTGGAATTGCTGATCGTGCCGGTGTGAAAGCCAGTTTGATTGCGGGTTCGAATAACAAAACGATTCGGTCGCCACTCATGGTGGGTCAAGAGATTTGTTTGCCACCAGGGGCAGTTGTGCCAGCAGCAGTGGAGCCCGATGTTGTCACAACTACCACAACACCGAAGATTGTATGTGCGGGTAAATACACAGTGAAAGCAGGTGATTCGTGGAGTGGAATTGCCTCAAAAGTTGGCATCAAGATTTCCGAACTCACTGCAGCGAATGGCAAGACATCACGTTCGACGTTGTTGCCCGGTCAAGAGTTGTGTTTACCCAAGGGTGCAGTGACGACGTCGGCTGCACCGTCGACTCAAGCGCCGACAACAACGCAACCACCTAAGTACGTGCCGACGAAGACTTTCACTCGGGCCGAACTTGAGAAGTTTGTTCGCGACGCGTGGCCAGACAACCTTGAAGAAAATGCCTTCTATGTGGTGAACCGTGAAAGCAGATGGAATCCGCTCAGCCGTAATTCGTGCTGTATTGGTTTGTTCCAACTGAACTGGAATTCGCATAAGTCATGGATGAGTAATTTTGGAATCACCGATGCCTCTGAATTACTAAACCCCGAGATCAACGCCAAGTTGGCCTATGAAACATGGCGGCGGTCAGGCTCGTGGCGCCCGTGGTGTACCAGAAATTGGTGCCCCGTTCCTTGACATCCCGTCCAGTCTGAGGTTTCTACCTACGCAATAGCCCTCTAGGCTAAATGCCGTTGCACTGGTAGCTCAATGGATAGAGCATCTGACTACGGATCAGAAGGTTCGGGGTTCGAGTCCCTGCCAGTGCGCCATTTCTTTTCGTGGGCGTTAGTTTCCTACGGATTGCGTTCGTAGCTCAATGGATAGAGCATCTGACTTCGGATCAGACGGTTGGGAGTTCGAGTCTCTCCGGGCGCACGATGGAGGATCTACGTTTGGTGCCCACCAAACTGTCCAGATGACTTCCAAAACTGCCGGGCGAATCGCTACTGCGATCGGAACATTCGTCACGCTCGCCGGAGTCATGCACTTCGCCAATCCCAAGTTCTTTGATGACATCGTTCCGCCATGGTTGCCGCCCAGCGAAAGATTTTGGACATATATCAGCGGTGTCGCCGAACTGATTGTTGGTCCGATGTTGTTGTGGCCCAAATATCGCAAACAAGGCGCCTTAGCAGCGATCGTACTTTTTGTCGCGGTGTACCCGGGCAACATTTACATGGTGTGGGATTGGCGCGATGAGCCATTCTCGAAACAAATCGTCGCTTACGGACGACTCCCGTTTCAGTTTGTGTTTATTTGGTTGGCTTGGAAAGTCTTCGCTGATTCATCTGCGAGCGAAACTCGGTTGCGACCTAATCGCTTAGATGCGTAAAGCGCAGCATCTGCTCGATCAAATAATTCAGAATACGTCTCATCTTGATCACGGCGAGCAACGCCGGCTGAAATTGTGACACGCAGAATTCCGTGGTGAGTTGGCAACTGCAGTTCTTCAATTCCTAAACGAATTCGGTCGGCGACTTTAGTGGCATCGTCAAGGTTGGTATCGGGCAATATGACGACAAACTCCTCGCCGCCGATACGAGCTGTTCCGTCAATTGCTCGCGTCAATGCCGATATTTGCCCGGCGACTTCGCTGATTGCTAGATCGCCGACTTGATGTCCGTAATTGTTATTGACATCTCTGAGGAAATCGAGATCAAGTACCACAAGACACAGTTCGGTCGAATGACGTTTGGCGCGTTCAAACTCGTGATCGACAAACTCGTGTAGGCCAAATGCATTCAGAAGTCCAGTCCGAGTATCTCGCTTGCTGAGTTGTGCCGACTGATTAACCCGAAGATGATTAACGGCTAAACAACAAGGTGCCACAACAAAGAGAAGTAGAAGAGGGTTGATAAGAGCGAAAATGACTCCGATACAACCAATTGAAATTTCGGCGCATTCTCGAAGTAATGATTTCAGATTCCAGTGTGCCGTGATGAGAACTGGCTTCTGACTAACCAGACTCATAACCACCGACACAATGAGCGAGTCCACAAGCAAGTAAGTGGTGATCGCTGAAGCAAACGCCAAGATGTGTTGATTGCTCACGTCTCTGTAGACAGATTGATTGCTGATCGCCAACCAAAAAACCAAACTCGATGCATTCATCGTGAGTAGGCGCTGGAAACGGATCAACCAACTTGATGGCGATCTTCGTTCGGTTGGGACGACGATCGCAACAATTGGTAATGCCAATGGCGGAAGAAGAATTGACGAAGCAAACAAGAAGTGGCTAATTGGCGATAGCGCAATTTGTCGTTCTGTACGAGTGATGCCCAACGAGGTTGTGCGACGGCCGCTCAGGGTTGCACCAGTAATGATCGTCGGCAAGATAATGGCCACGGGCAGCGCACGTTGACTAGTGATCAATTGATTCGCAACAAATACTGAGCCGATGCTGAGTATGAGAAGTCCTACAAGTGTTTGAAAAAGACGCTGAGACCGAGTCACGAAAGATTCCCTTTGAGTTGAACTCCCAGATTTTCGGCCAGTTGAATTCGAGACTTCTTCAAGAAATCAGCAGGAAACTATCTATTTCCAAGCAAACACGGGTTGTTCGAGATGATCAACTCGTTCGTTGAGCCGACCCTCAACACACACCCAGCGCATTTGAAGTAACACGGCTCCGGTGGGTGCATGAATGAGATCTCCGCTCAGCGGAATCTGCACGACAGGTCGATCGCTTTCAGGAATGGCAACGAACCTTGGTGAGTCGGCCCGACAAAGTTCGTGAAGGCCGATGCGATATGCATGGGCAACTTCGGCTGGATCGGGGATGATGACCGCATCGGCGCCGGCCCAAATCACGACAGGAGTCATCACGAACCCTGATCGAGTGGTGTAGTCATCAAGCAGGCCGAGTACATGCTGTTCCGAAAGTTGCAGTCCAAGCTCTTCTTGCAACTCACGCAGTGCGGCATCAATCGCGGTCTCGCCCTGATCTAACTTGCCACCAGGTAGTGCCCACTGGCCCGCATGTCGGTTCATTTTGGCAGCCCGGCGACATAGCAAGAATGCGGCGCCACCAGAAACGCCGCGCATACGACCATCTAAACCGCTGACATCACCAGGAACCCCACGCATCGGATCGTCGCTTGGCTGATGGGGATCTTCGAAATCATTTGGCTCGCTGTCGATGATGACAATCGCAACGGCGGCATGACGTAAGCCTTCAAGTGATTGCGATGTTCGTTGGTGCGCCGACAAGTTATTTGTGATGCGTTCACGTAAGTTGTCGTCGTAGGGAATCATCAGTGTCAGCGATTGATGAGTTGGCTCAGGCGTTCAATGCCATCCCAAACGTCGGTGAAGCGTGTGGTGAGCGGGCTCAGACCAAGCCGCACAATGTCGGGTGGACGCACGTCGGCAATGACCTTGAACTGTGATGCCAAATCTTTCACGAGTTGTGTCGCATTGGGATGATGCACTGCCAAATGGCAACCGCGCTTTGTTGCATCACGAGGTGTTGATGTTGCCAATCCAAAATGATCAATGACATCGAGACCAAATTTCGTGAGGGTCTGTCCCTTCTTGGCGATCGCTGGCATGCCAGCGCGACCCGACAGTGCAATACCTTCTTCGGCGGCGACCAAACTCAACATGTTTGGTGTACCAAGCAAAACGCGTCGGATGTCATCGTGAGGCGCAAACGGCTTTTCCATTGCGAACTGATCTTTTTGCGCAAACCAACCTTTGATGGGTTGCTGAATGTCTGATTGCAAGTGTTGCGCAACGAATGTCCAAGCGGGAGCACCAGGCCCACCATTCAGAAATTTGTAACTGCAACCGACGGCAAGTTCGACACCAAGTGCGTGAACATCAAACTCGATCGCTCCGGCCGTATGTGAGAGGTCCCATAAAACCATTGCTCCCTGAGCGCGGGCCTGAGCGGTGAAGCCAGCGACATCGCACAATTCGGCAGTGCGATAATCTATGACACTGCGAACGATGACGGCAACATCCGAAAGATCGATGTCGGGGGTCAAGGAGCGAACGGTCAGCCCAAGGTCGTGAGCAATTCCTTCAACAACAAAGCGGTCGGTCGGAAACTCGTCAGAGGCAACGACAACCACTTTGCGATCGGGGCGTAGGCCGAGCGCCATATGGACACCTTGGTAGATATTGAGTGTGGTGTTGTCGTGCACCGCGACTTCACCGGGCCGTGAGCCGATCATGAGCCCCATGCGGTCGCCAACTTTGCGGGGCATATCAAGCCAATGATCCCAACTACTAATGAGGTCGGCAGCCCACTCAGTTTCGACGACCTGCTTGAGTCGGGTAACTGTGGCCTTTGGGGTGCGACCGAGTGAGTTGCCGTCAAGGTAAACGACTTCGTCATCGGGAATCAGAAACTCGTGGCGAAAGGGCGCTAGGGGGTCCTGCTGATCAAAAAGCTCGGCGTCGGCTCGTGAAGTCACCCTTTCATTCTGCCCGATAGGGCCCAACCCACTACGGTAGGAGGCGTGATCTTGTCTGACCGTTCGCTCCGTGAGGCCTTGAATGCTGGCCGAATCATTATTGATCCTCTTGACGAGGCCCTGATTCAGCCGTCATCAATTGACGTCCGTCTCCATAACCTGTTTCGGGTCTTTCGCAATCACACGGCCGGAATCATTGATGTCAAAAAAGACATGACCGCGCTCACCGAACTGGTGGACATTCCCGAAGATGGCGTCTTCATGCTTCACCCTGGCGAATTCGTTCTGGGATCAACCCTTGAACGAATTGCAGTGCCGAACGATTTGGTGGCTCGCATTGAAGGTAAGAGTTCACTGGGTCGCCTTGGTTTGTTGATCCACTCGACAGCCGGATTTATTGACGCAGGTTTCGATGGTCACGTCACCCTCGAACTTGCCAATGTCGCAAGCTTGCCCATCACGTTGTATCCAGGTATGAAGATCGGTCAAGTGAGTTTCATGCAAATGACAACTCCTGCCGACAATCCATACGGCTCGGGTGCACGTGGATCGAAGTACCACGGCCAACGGGGACCAACGCCGAGCCGTTACTTCGAAAACTTTCGCGATTAATTCAACCAAACATTAAGGAAAAACATGTCTCAGACAGTGAAGGGTGTTATTGCCCGTGGCAAGGGTCTGCCCGTTGAACTCGTTGATATCAATGTGCCCAAGCCGGGACCTGGCGAAGCACGAGTGCGAGTGCAGGCATGCGGTGTGTGCCACACCGATCTTCACTATCGCGAAGGCGGAATCAACGACGATTTCCCGTTCTTGTTAGGACACGAGGCCGCTGGCATCGTTGAGTCAATCGGTGACAATGTCACAAATGTGAAGCCGGGAGATTTTGTTGTCTTGAACTGGCGCGCCGTATGCGGCAATTGTCGCTCGTGCCTACGTGGCAAGCCACAATTGTGTTTCAGCACATTCAACGCAACGCAGAAGATGACATTGACTGATGGAACTCCGCTTGCTCCGGCATTAGGCATTGGAGCATTTGCTGAGATGACCTTGGTTGCTGCGGGTCAATGCACATTGGTGAATCCTCTGGCATCTCCCGCAGTCGCAGGTCTACTTGGCTGTGGTGTCATGGCCGGTATCGGCGCATCAATGTTGACGGGTGAAGTACAGCGTGGAAGCAGTGTCGCTGTCTTCGGTTGTGGCGGCGTCGGAAATGCCGCAATCGCCGGGGCACGTCTTGCCGGTGCGACGACGATTGTCGCGGTCGACCTTGACGATCGCAAACTCGAGTGGGCTCGCCAGTTTGGTGCAACACACACTGTCAATGCGCGCAACACCGAACCAGTTGCTGCGGTTCAAGCAGCAACCAATGGATTAGGCGCCGATGTGTGCATTGAAGCGGTTGGTCATCCAGAAGTGTTGCGTCAGGCTTTTTACGCTCGTGACCTCGCCGGAACTGTCGTACAAGTTGGCGTGCCGACTCCCGACATGGTGATGCCCAATATCCCGATGATTGATTTCTTTGGTCGTGGTGGAGCGATGAAGCCAAGTTGGTACGGCGATTGTTTGCCAAGCCGCGACTTCCCGTTGTTAGTTGATTTGCATCTTCAAGGCCGTTTGCCACTAGAAGATTTCGTGACCGAGACGATTGGTCTGTCCGAAATTGAGCAGGCGTTCCATCGCATGGAGCGCGGCGAAGTTTTGCGAAGTGTGGTTTTGCTTTGATCGAGTTAGTAAACACCACTGGAATTTTCGCGCTTGATGGTGGCGAATGGGAAGTAACGAACAACATTTGGTTGGTCGGCAATGATCGCGAAGTGATTGTGATTGACGCCGCCCACGATGCTGCGCCAATTGTTGAAGCAATCAACGGTCGTCACGTCAAGGCGATCGCTTTGACGCATGGACACAACGATCACATCAATGCTGCGATGGCCTTGCAAGATGTTGTTGACGCTCCTATCTTGTTGCACCCCGACGACCTCATGTTGTGGCAAGTGGTCTATCCAGATTCAAACCCCGATGGGTCGTTAACGCACGGCGGCATTTTGAAAGTTGCCTCAACAGATATCGGTGTTATTCATACTCCCGGGCACTCGCCAGGAGGTTGTTGTTTCCATGTTGTGGGAGCAACTCAAGATGGTGGTGATGCGATCTTTAGTGGAGACACACTTTTTTGCGGTGGCCCTGGCGCAACCGGTCGAAGCTTTAGTGATTACGACACGATTGTTGACTCTATTCGTCGCAAGTTGTTTGGTTTACCCGCTGAGACAATTGTTCACACGGGTCACGGCGATAGCACAACAATCGGCGCCGAACTACAGGCTTTGGGTCTTTAATAAGAATCTTTTGTTGAGCGGAACTTTTCGGCGGTTCTTTATCGTCTGAAAGATATGAAAAAAGCTCTCAAAGTTTTGCTCGCTAGTACCTGCGCCAGCCTTTTATTCGCTGGTTGTTCAACGAGCAACTCTTCACCTGATTCGTCACTTGACGGCTCCACAAACACTGGTTCGCCAAAAAGCGAGATTTCTACCTACGCCGGTTTCAACGACTGTGCTGCAGTGCTTGATTGGACTCAGGCCGAAATGTTGAAACGTGTTGGGCCTTATGGACTTGAGACCTATCCATATATGTATGCCAACTGGAGATCAAACGGTTTTGAAGGCGATATGGCTGCCTCAACAGAAGCGCCTTCTGCTGATTCATCATCGGGGACAGAATTTGCTCCGCTGCCAGGAACCTCAACGACCAATACGCAAGAAATGAATGTTGATGAAGGTGACATAGTCGAAACGGATGGTCGATTTGTGTACAGCATTATTGATAATCGCGTACGCAGCGTTGACATAGATAACGCGGTTCTATTGAGTGAGATTGATTTACCGCAAGGTGATTCACAAATGGTGCTTTCTGGCGATCACCTCTTGGTGGCAACAATGACCTGGACCAGTACTGCTGACACGATTATCTCTAATTTTGCAATTACCGATGGCTCACTAGAGCTGACACGACGTGATCATCTTGAAGGGTCATTGGTGTCGGTGCGAGCCGTTAACGGGCAAGTGCATATCGTGTTAAACAGTTCATTTTTAAGCCGAGTTAACTTTGTTTCGCCACGAGATGGTTCGCAAGATTCATTGGATGCCGCCGAGAAGAAAAACATAGAAGTTGTGAATGCGCTCGCGATTGATGACTTTGTTCCGCGTACTTTCGAAGAAGGACTAAAAGGTACGTGGGGAAATAAATCGCCAGCGATTGATTGCGTAAAACTTGGTCACCCCACGCAATTCAGTGGTTGGGGAGTCACCTGGGTTGCTTCAATTGATATGAATGCATCAGTAGTAGTACCAGTGGGAACGGTCGGAATACTGGCTCAATCAACAAGCAGTTATACATCGACTGAAAGCCTTTACATATCGACAACTCGCTGGGATGACGCGGTGTATGAGAAATATGTTCCTACCCGTCAAGAACCTCCATATACAGATATTCACGCCTTTACTTTCAGTGCTGATGCATCCGATCTGTCGTATGTTGCTTCCGGGCGAGTAATTGGAACTCTGCTGAATTCGTATTCAATGTCTGAATACGAAGGAATGTTACGTGTCGCCACGACGTCGTATGACTACGACTTCGGTGGCGGCCAAGACAATGGTGTGCACATCTTGAAAGTGGAAGATGCAGAGCTCAATGAAATCGGTGCGGTTAATGGCATGGGTCGTGGCGAAATAATCCAGGGGGTTCGCTTTGATGGGCCGCGTGGCTATGTCGTGACTTTCCGTCAGGTTGATCCGTTGTATGTACTTGACCTTTCTGACCCCACCGCACCAGAGCTTGTTGGTGAGCTGAAAGTGCCCGGTTATTCGACGTACTTGAAACCCATTGATGGTGATCGAATCATCACGGTTGGAATGTCTGGCACAGAGACAGGGCAAATTACTGGTGCTCAAGTCTCAGTCTTTGATGTCTCAGACCCAAGCAACCCACTGCAGGTGGCAACTGCTGAGATCGCTGAGTGGAGCGAAGCTACTTCAGATCCTCACGCTTTTTTGTGGTGGCCTGAGACTGGCCAGATAGTTGTACCCAAAGAACTTGTGTGCGATGAGATGGGTGGAACAGGTTGTGAGTCTGCGGTGGTGCTCAAGATCGATGGCACCGCCTTGATTGAACAGGGTCGCTTATTTCAGTGGTTCCCGATTCGACGAGCCGTCATTGCGCAGAATCAATTGGTGACGGTCAGTGCTGGCGGTACCAAGGTCAATCAATTGTCTGACCTCTCGGAGATCTCGTACACCCGTTTTGATATCCCTGGGACCGAGGCAGAGGACAATCTCCCCTGATTCATTCCGTACACTGCAGACCATGACTGGGCCATTACAACTGACATTCGTGACTTCAGCAGTTGATATCAGCACGCTTCCTGGGTCTCCTGCTGAGGTTGCTGTCGTTGGTCGATCAAATGTCGGTAAGTCGTCATTGATTAATGCCCTAGCGAATCACAAACAACTGGCTCGTGTTTCAAACACGCCGGGTCGTACACAATTGATCAACTTGTTTGCCTTGCCCAACGGGAGCACGCTCGTCGACCTTCCTGGCTATGGATATGCCGCAGTGCCTGGACGTATTAAACAGGGCTGGCAAAAGATGATTGAGGGCTATCTGCTTGATCGTGAAGAACTTGTCAACGTTTACGTTTTGGTTGACGGCGAAATCGGGCCGACCAAACTTGATGTACAGATGCTGACATGGTTGCGTGCCAATGGTGTACCGCACACAGTCGTTGCAACGAAGCACGACAAAGTGAAGTCTTCTAAGCGCGCGACTCGTAAGAAAGACCTTGCTGCAGGATGCATGCTCGATCAAGGCGACATTGTGTGGGTGAGTGCAAGCAAAGGTGTCGGTATTGAACACCTTCGCTCACTCGTGAACAGTCACCTCAAGGCTTAATCAGCCCTTGAGCGGTGTGGCCGGATTGGCCAATTGCCGTTCACCATTTTCGATGGCTTCGAGCAAGTGAATTGAAATGTCGGCAACCTTCATTTGGTCGTCTTCAACTCCGGCCGCCTTCACGCCGTCATCAAGCATGATGTAGCAGAACGGACAAGCAGTAGCCACGCGACTTGCGCCGGTACTGATTGCTTCACGCGCCCGCTCGTCGTTGACCTTGGTGCCAATTGACTCTTCCATCCACATGCGAGCGCCACCAGCACCACAGCACATGCCCTTGGTTCCGTTGCGCTGCATTTCAACAACTTCGATGCCCTTGATTGAGGCAACGACCTTGCGAGGAGCCAGGTAGACGTCATTGTGACGGCCGAGGTAGCACGAATCGTGATAGGTGATGCGCTCTTCAAGAGTTGCATTGCTGACATCGAGTTTGCCGTTGTCAATGAGCTGCTCAAGAAGTTGCGTGTGGTGAATGACTTCGTACTGCCCGCCAAGTTGTGGGTACTCATTGGCAAGTGTGTTGAAGCAGTGCGGACACTGCGTGATGATCTTCTTGACGCCCATGCCATTGAGCATGTCGACGTTGGGCATTGCCAGCATCTGGAACAAGTACTCGTTACCCGAACGACGAGCTGAGTCGCCGGTGCACATTTCGCTTGGTCCAAGAATTGCGACATCGATGCCAGCACGCTTGAGCAACTTGGCCATCGACTGCGTGACCTTCTTGTTCTTGTCGTCGAATGATCCAGCACAGCCAACCCAGTAGAGGTATTCGTGCGAAAGAACTTCGCCTGGATCAACAATGTCGACGTCGAGTCCGTCGGCCCAATCGCCGCGTTCGCCCTGGTTCATTCCCCACGGGTTGCCCTGGTTTTCCATGGCGCGGAATGCATTACCGAGTTCGGCGGGGAAGTTGCTTTCCATCAACGTGAGGTAACGACGCATGTCGAGAATCTTGTCGAGAATTTCAATGTTTACTGGACAAATTTCATCACAAGCCTTGCATGAGGTACATGCCCAAACTTCTTCTGAACTGATGCGTTCAAACAATGAATTCGATTTAATGGTGATTTCAACGTCGGTTCCGAGCGGG
>Ga0209358_10000229_pt1 | contig 51242 bp, 48 predicted proteins | sample LauGreFa1BDMLBSN_2_FD_187574 | JGI IMG/M metagenome (GOLD analysis project Ga0209358, IMG submission 187574) | Freshwater lake microbial communities from Lake Michigan, USA - Fa13.BD.MLB.SN (SPAdes) (version 2) | ecosystem: Environmental > Aquatic > Freshwater > Lake | place: Lake Michigan, USA... | reverse complement strand
GCGAGCACCGCCGCGTCCGCCTCAGGCAACAGCACAGTCATGTCGACGCCTTCACCGGCACTTCAGCCTCCTCGAGCACGAGGCGCGTAAGCAGCCATGCGCCGAGCACGTTGCAGATCGCGGGGATCACAGCCGTCAATAAAAAGATCGCGATGATGGCCGAGCGCGGCTGCGCAGGCGGCAGGGCGCCACCGGCGGCACTGACGAATCCGGAGAATTGCAGAAGGAGGCCGCCAAGCAGCGGACCGAGTGCCGCCGTGCCCTTCTCGACCACGCTGTACACGGCCGACATGGTGCCCTCGAGTGCAAGACCCGTCGTGCGCGTGTTGTGCGCCATGGTGTCGGGCAGTAACGAGAACCCCATCACCAGCAAGCCTGCCGAGCCGACACCGATCAACAGCAGTCGCAGATCCGTCGCCCAGCTCGGCTCGCCCACGGCGGCCGCCAACCAACTCAGTACGATCAGCGCGTATACGAGACCCGCGCCCATGTAGGTCTTGCGCTTGCCGTAGCGCCGACCCAGCCAGCTCCACAGCGGAATCGAGGCAAGCGTACCGAGCGTCTGCAGCGCGCCGAAGCGGATCAGAAAGCCCTCGTCCTGTTCGAGTACATAGCGTGCGAGGTACAAGAGCGACGCGGAGGTACTGGCGACTGCCGTCAGCTGCAGCAACTTCGCACCAATGAAGACCCGAAACGGACGATTGGCGAGCACGACTCGCAACTGCGCCCAGGAGTTGCCGGCCATGGCGGGCGCACTGCTGATCACGGGAGTGCGTGCGACCACCGCAGCACACAACCACATGAAAGCAAGCACGATTAGCCCCTGCACCACCGCCATGCCGAAGTAGCCCTCGCGACCCTTGCCGAACACGTTGATGAGCAACGGTCCCAGCACCGCGACGTTCAGGCTGGCAAAGGTCATCACCACGACGCGCCAGGACATCATCGTGGTGCGCTCGTGTGGCACGGCGGTGACTTCCGCAGGCACCGCGAGATACGGCACCACGAAGAGGCTGTAACCGGTGGCGTAGAGAATCAGCGCCGCGAGTACGTAGGCTTCGAGTGCCATGCCCTGCAGACTGAGCGGGGCGGCGAATAACATCACGTAGGCCAACGCACACACCGGGCCCGCTGCGAAAAGGAACGGAGCTCGACGCCCGATGCGCGTGCGGCTGCGATCGCTCCATTGCCCAATCCACACCGCCGCCGCGATATCCCAGATGCGCGAGACGAAAATCAGCACGCCGGCCGTGGCGGGTGCAATCCCGAGATACTCGGTGAAGTAGAAGAGGACGACCAGATTGATGGCACCGAGCAAGGTGCTCGAGCCGAGCGTCCCGCTCGCCCAGCCAAGCGTCACCCAACGCGGCAGCGGCGCACTCACGCGCTGGCGAACACGTCAGTGGGTGGCACGACCGACTTGTCCTTCCAATACTCGATCGAGTACATCGGCCGGTCGGTTCGAGCCATGACGTAATGGCCACCGAGTTGTCCCAGCTGTATGCGAATCTCGTCATCCATGTAGGCGACGTCGGACCAGAGCTTGGTTCGCGGATTCAGCTCGGCCGACAGCAAACTCGCATCCGCCACGCCGATCTCGCGCGCGAACTCGTCCATCGACATCGCGGAGTCCGCCGGCACCACCTTGAAGCCGCAAAAATCGACAAAGAACCGCTTGAGGTTCTCCTCGCTGCGACGGTACTTGGCGAACGAAAAGTGGAAGCTCGGTACCCGCTTCTCGCCGAGCAGGAACTGGGCGACGAAGTTGTAGTCGCCAGTCTCGGGGTCGATCTCGAGACCGTTACCGAGAAACGTCGAGGGAATGTCCGGCAAGCGCCCCATAGAAAACACCTTGAGCGACACCGTGACGCCGACGCCCTCGTCCTGGGCGTCCTTGCCACCCACGAGGCGACCGATGCTGTGGTAATCGGCCGCCCAGTGCCCGCGGAAAATCTCCGGATGGTTCAGCGCATCGGGATAGCGAGACAACGGTGCCAACTCGTCGATGAGCGTATTGATGCGTTGGGACTCGGGCGTGCCCGACTTGAACCCCTCCTTGTGCGTGCTCGTCAGCTGCAGCAGCTCGCGCAGCAATACATCTCGTGTCGACATCCGTCCGTCTCCCCGTGTTTGAATCGTCAAAGTCTCAGGCGTCGAACTGCAGCAGACCCTGCAAGTCATCCGTCACGCCCTGCCCGTGCTGAGCATTCAACCGCTGGAAGGCATCGGGCAAACGGGCCACATCGTCAATGACCCGCCCGTACGCGCGAGTGGTCGTGATCCCCGAGACGCCTTGCATCATCATCCAGGGGCGCCAGCTGAGCACGTTGTGTTTCTGCACGAGCGTATCGAGCGGTCGACGCTCACGCAGCGCCGCACGGCTCGCGCGGTAAGTGAAATTCTCGTGAAATCCAAACGGCGGAACGCCGGGCGCGGGCGACGGCATCACGCTGTCGAGGCTCTCGGTGATCCACACATCGTCATTCGCCGACTCCACCGCGAACCGGTGAGAGAATGGCGCCCCAGCCGAATACCGCAGATCACGCACTGCCTGCAGCGAGGGCGTGATCACGTACGGTGTCGGTCCGAGCATGGTCTTCGGCACAACGACGGTTTTCCCGGTGATCGGGTTGGTCCAGTTCTCGAGGAATTCGCGGTGCTCGAGGTTGGTGAAATAGGCGAGCTCGAACACCACCGTGTCGAACCCACCGTCGGCCCGCAGGCGATGGCGCGAAAAAATTTGCGACAGCACACGACACAACGGTACGGACTTGGCGTCCACGTGACCGGTCAAGACGCCGTCGGTCCAGCGTATCGCGACCGCACCGTCCGACCGTCCGATGACCCGCAGCAAATCAGTGACACTGAACGGCGCGTCTTCCAAGTGGCCTTTCAAGCGACCTTTTTCAGGGAGTGCTGTTTGCGTCGCAGGCAGTGCCGTCGCACCGAATACACCAACCATCCCTGCGAGTGCAGCCCTGCGGTTGACCGACCCCATTCACCCCCCGAACAGCGAGAGCGCTCGAATTGACGCCCCTTCTGCGGGAACTATAGCCTAGCCCACATGAGTTCCGCCTGTCCCGTGACGCTATCGCTCGCCGATCCCGCCGTACAGCAATGCCCCTATCCGATGTACGCCACGCTGCATCGAGATGCTCCGGTCTATCGCGATGCGACCATGAATCTGTACCTCATTACGCGGTACGAGGACGTCGTGGCCGCATCGCTCGACTGGGAAGCCTTTTCGAGCGAGATCGACATGCGGCGTGATGTGGCGGTCGCTGACGTGTCGCCCTCGGATGAGCTCTATCGCCGCGAGGGCTGGGTGGTCGCCGACGTACTGAGCCAGATCGATCCGCCGCGGCACACGATCTTTCGCCGCATCGTGGAGCGCCTGTTTACGGGCCCGGCCGTCAAGCGCCTACACAATTATCTCGACGCCCACGTGTGCGAACTCATCGACCGATTCGCCGCGCGAGGTGAGGCGGATTTCCTGGCCGAGTTCGCCCTGCTGCTGCCCATTGGCGTGATCGCGGACCAACTCGGCCTGCCGCGCACCGCGGCGGCCGACATCAAGCGCTGGACGGACGCCTACATCGAGTCCTTCAACCCAACTATCAGTGCCGAGCACAAACTCGAATGCACCCGACGCATCATCGAGTTCCAAAAGTACTTCATGGGCAAGCGAGCCGAGAAGATGGCCGAACCGGCCGCCGATCTGCTCTCCATGCTGGCGGTGGCCGAACGCCCGGACGGCGCTCGCCTGAGCGACGAGGAGTATCTGGCGCTTTGCGCGCAGCTGATGGTCGCCGGCAACGAGACCACACGAAACCAGCTCATGGCCTCGATGCTCATGCTGATCGAGGATCCGGCACTGCAACACCGACTACGAACCAACCCTGGCTTGATACCACGTTTCATCGACGAATCGCTGCGACTCGAATCACCGGCTCAGGGCCTCTATCGTCGCTGTACGCGTGACGTGACCATCGGCGGCACGACTATCCCGGCGGGCGCCATCGTGCTGCTGATGTTCGCCGCGGGGAACCGCGACGAGCAGCAGTTCCCAAATTCGGCCCAGCTTGATCTCGAGCGACCGAATGCCCAACGACACCTGGCCTTCGGACACGGCATCCACAGTTGCATCGGTCGAACGCTGGCGACGGCGGAACTGACCATCGCCGTCACCCGGCTGCTCGAGCGTCTGGACAACATACGGCTGCGCCCCGGCGCAGGTCCGATGCGGTACAAGCCGCACTTCAACATGCGCGCACTCGAGTCACTCGATATCGTGTTCGACACTAGATCGCTGGCACCGAACCCATGACGCGGATCCTCACACTGGCTCCGCCCGCTGAGCGCGGCGCCTCGAGTGAGATCGCCCTTGGCAATGCGCAGCACATTGTCGAATGGCTGCAGCGCGAGCTCACCGAACCTGCGGATCTCCTCGTACTGCCGCTCGGCTGCCTGTCGGGCGGTGCGGGCTTTCCGTCGCGCGAGGTGGCGGGCGCAGCGCTCGCGATGCTGCACGAGGCCGCCCGCGGCTCCCGGTGTGCGCTGGCCGGTGCCGATCATTTCGGCGGGATCGCCTGCGGGTTTGCGTTCGGCCCAGGGACACAGCAGGTGCTGTGGCAAGAGTCGCTTGCCGCTGCAGATCGAGAGCCGCGTGACGTCGCAGTCATGGACACCGAGTTTGGCACCCTCGCCTGCCTGCCGGGCCCCGATCTGCTACATGCCGAATACGCGCGGCTCGCCCTGTTCAAAGGTGCGGAGATCCTGCTCAACCCGACCGCGGAACGTCTCGATGAGCGCAGTGCAGCGCGCCACCTGTCGCGGGGCGCGCGCGCCTGGGAAAATCACGCTGCGGTTGTCACCGTCAGCCGCGATCCTCCTCTTCACGAAATCTGGAATCACAGCGGGCATCTGCTCGTAGCCGGCGGTGCGTCCACGGCACGCGCCACCCTCGATTTGCCCTCATTGCGCGCTCGTCGTCTCGAGCCTTGGGTGAATTTCCCCGCCCAATTGCGTACGGGGCTTTACGCGGTCGAGTACGCCCGCGGCGAGCCGGTGCCGCGCGTCGAGACATCACCTGCCGATTCGTCTGCGGTGGAAGCCTACGACGTGCTACTGATGCAGACGCATCAGGCGTTCGTCTCGAGCCCCGAGACCCGCGATGCAACCGTGGCCGATAACCTCAAACGTGCGCTCGGCCTCGCGCGGCTTTTCGCGATGCGCCCCAGCACTCGCCTTGTGGTGTTTCCCGAGTTTTTCCTGCAGGGCTCCGATGGCAGTCACCCGCACGAGTACTGGGAACGTTGTGGCGTACGCATACCGGGCCCTGAAACAGCCGAGCTTGCGGCCTTTGCCAAGGCCTGCAACGTCTACGTCTGCGGCGCAGTGCTCGAATACGACCCGAGCTGGCCGCGCCGCTACTTCAACACCTCGATCATCATCGACCCGCAGGGTGAGATCGTCCTGCGCTACCGTAAGTTGCAGTGCGCCGATCTCAATGGCCTGCTCAATATCAGTACGCCCGGCAACCTCTACTCGGCCTACGTCGAACGGTACGGCATCGATGCGCTCGTACCCGTGATCGATACACCGATCGGGCGTCTCGGCACATTGATCTGCTTCGACTCGAATTGGCCGGAGTTGTGGCGGGCGCTCGCGCTGCGCGGTGCCGAGGTGATCTGCAATCCGACGAGCGAGATCCATAGCAACCGTCGGCCGTATTGGTATCAAGCCAAGCGTGCGCATGCGGCCGAGCAGATGGTGTACGTGGCCTCAGCGAACGCGGGCAGCGAGCAGTTCTTCGCGGGCGCTCCCGTCACCGGCATGAACCGCGGACACTCCGCGCTCATCGATTACCACGGCGAGCTCGTGGCCTGTGCCGACGGACCGGGCGTAATTCCTTTGCTCGGACGAGTCGAACTCGGCGCCCTGCGGCGCGCGCGTGCGGCGCGAGCCAACGACCCGGCGGTACGCTTCGATCCTAAAACCGTGGCGGCCGCCTACAGCAACTTTCCCGGATTCCCGCTCGATTGCTTTCTGCACACGCCCATGGAGTTGGCGAGTGAAGGCGTGGCGCTTGTGGCACAGCAGATCGAGCAACTGAAACAACGGGGCGTATTCAAGACTCCCTGACCGCTCAGGCCTCGCGCCAGTATCGGGCGAGTTCCGCCGCGTGCTGGCGGAGCTCCGGAACCGCCGTGCACTCGAACAATTCGCCGAAACGCACCGCGCCCAGCAAGGCGAGCTCCGCCGGCAAGACGCTTTGCAGACCGGTCTTCAATTCATTGACGCGGACGTGACCGTCGGCGATCAATGCTTCGAACAGCGACGGCCAACGACCGCCGCGACCCAATGTCGGTCCGCCGCAGTTCAGCACCAGTGCCGAGGATTGCATCAATGCTTGCGCGACTTGAGAGGTGACTCGACCGCGCTCGATCGACACCCGCGGATCCGCTCCAATGGCCCGCGCCGTGACGGGCGGCGCACGATGCCGCAGTCGGTTCCATGGCTCGAAGCCGTGCCGCAAGACACGTCGCTGCTCGAACGTCGGCAACGCCTGCCAGAGCGACTGACTGTAGGGGCGCAAGGCGTCGATGACTGCGCGCCATGGGTATTGAGCCGCGGCCACGCGCAAGCGGCGTACGTAGTTCCGGGCCGTGGGCTGCGCTTGCAAGACTGCGATCAACTGCTGCTGAGCCGCCGCATCCAGTGGCGTCGTATCGGCATGGGCGGCCGACCATCGACCAGAACGGGACAACACGCGAATGTGCCCCTCGAATCCACGCTCGCGCAGTCCCACCACCATATCCATGGCGGTCAGTCCGCTACCGACGAGCGCGATCGTTTCCCGCGCCGAAGGCGGCTGCCAATCAGAGGGCAGCGCCAACCACCATGGCCAGACATCTGCGACCAATGAAGGATGCTTGGGCCAAGCGCTCCCCATCGTCGGAAGCCCCGGAGCGAGCACCACGCGCTTTGCGCCTGCGGTGCGACCATCGGCGAGCACCACGCGCCACTCGGCACTCGCAGCACGGCGGCAATCCAACGCCTTGCCCTCGACTACGGTGACTTGGCCCGAGCCCAATGCCTGCTGCCGCAATGCCGCGAGGTACCCACCGTAGAGTCCCCGAGGCACGAACGGCTCCAAGGCTCCAACGTGGTGCGTGGTCTTGTTGCGCAACCAACGGTCGAAATCGTCCACCGCATCGGGAAACGCACCCATGCGCTGGGCCGGCACATTCAACAAGTGCCGTGCGCTCGAGGTCGCATAGGCCACACCTACGCCCGGCTGATCGCGGACCCAGCCGATGCGCCAGCTCGGTAGTTCCCGAGTGAACTGAACTAGCGTGAAGATCGCACTGGCGCCGCCGCCCACGAGCAGCACATCGAAATCGCTCATCCGCGAGAGAACCTCATTGCTGTCGCTCGAAGCGCAGTCCGGCGTGCGCCTCGAGGCGCGCAACGAGCCGATCGCCGAATATCGTGGCCGGTGTCCAGAAGCCTCCGGCAACAGTGTCGCGGGGGACGTCGAAAGCCAGGCACATCGCAGCCTCACCGAGCATTTTCGCCGTCGATCCGTAGCCCGGATCGCGATCGCCCGTCACCTTGACGCGCACCGAGCACCCGCTCGCTGTGCGACCGAAGAATCGCAGATCAAAGAAACCCCGCGCTTGAGCCTCGGGACTCGGCCCCTCGCCGGGAGCGGGCAGAAGACGCTGCAATACCGCGCGCGTCGGACCCAAGGCGCTCGCCAGCATGAACACCGACAGTCCCACCCCTGCCCCCACGGCCGTGAGACGGCCGCGCAGGCCGCGACCCGTGCTGACGGCTTCGTCGTAACGAAAGGCGCGCGAGTAGCGTCCGGCGGACAAGGCGTTGCTGCGGTGCACGATTCGCGTGTTGATGGCCGCCATGATGAACGGCGAGACCCAACCGCCTGCAGCCGAGTCACGCGCAAACAATCGCGTCGCGCGCTGACGCACGGGTACGAGCCCCTCCGCCGCAACACCGAGTTGACACAGCGAGTATGGATTGGCGAGTTCCTTGCGCAGCGCCGGATTTGCGCTCACTTCACGCGCCACATTGAGCAGACTCGCGGCCGTGCCGCCCGAGAACCCCCCGCGCATGGCTCGCACCCGCATGTTGATCTCTTCGCAAGGCTCACCGAACGCCTGCAGCGACTGCTGCTGCAGAAAATGCACGCCTAGATCAGAGGGGATGGAATCGAAGCCGCAACAGTGCACGATGCGCGCACCATTGCGCCGTGCAAGATCCTCGTAACGCTCGATCATGCGCCGGATCCACTGCACCTCACCGGTCAGATCGCAGTAATCCACGCCGGCCTCCGCACAGGCCCGCACCAAGGGCTCACCATGGAGCGCGTAGGGACCCACGGTCGAAACGATCACCCGCGTGCTCGCCACGAGCGCGCGCAAAGCCTGCTCGTCTGCCGCATCGGCAACCTGAAGCGGAATATTTGCAGCCGCCTCACCCAGCGAGCGACGCACCTCTTCGAGTTTGCCGGCAGATCGCCCGGCCATGGCCCAGCGCAAGCGCGCGCCGCCCGCCGTTCGCTCGATCAAATAACGGCAGAGGATCTGCCCCACGAAACTTGTGGCGCCGTAGACGAGGACGTCGAACTTATCGGCCATATATGCCTCGTCACCCATTCGGGTGTTTAGAAATTGCTAAGTGCCGTCACGCGACCGTCCGCGCCGAACCACACCTCGCCGCTGCCCAGCATCGCACCCTGATCACGCACGAACATGTTGCGCGGCAGTGCCTTGCCGATGGCCTCGCGATAGGCGGGAGTGAAGATGGCATCGTACCGAGCGAGCAGATCGTCCGGTCCGGCGAGCCGCACCACCTTGCCCCCCAGCATGACGCGAATCGGATAGCGAAGGCTTGCAGCGACAGTGGCACGCTCATCGCTGCTCACGGCACGCCAGAAGCGCTGCGCGCCGCGGTGCACCACTTCGTCGTCTTTGACGCCGATGGCGCCGTATCGTCGCGTCAACGAGCCTGCGGTACCGCCTTCCATCGACAAATAGATCGTCATGGCGCCCGTGCCGTCGGGCTTGCTCCACGTGCCGACGATGACCTCGCAGGCGAGTTCGCTGTCGCCGTAACGTCCTTTGGGGTCGCGCGTGACGAAGCGCGCATCGATCCTGCCGGTGACTTTGCCCGCAGCATCGAGCTCATCGAGCAGGAGTCGTGATCCTTGCTCGATGCGTCCCTTCAGACGCAGGTCGCGCAACTGACTGCCGTAGAAGTACACGCCTTTGATCTCGTCTGTACCGAACACAAGCGTCATGCGTATCCGATATTTCTCGGCGATGGCTCCGTCGTAGTTCCACAGCCAGCCAGGCTCGACTTTGGTGCAGGCGGCCTCGAGACGCGCCGCGCCGAGCACGCCCAGCGACACACACAGGCTCACCGTCCACATCACTCGCCGCAATGCGCCACGGGACTGCATGCGCTGAGGCCCTCCTCAACCGAACGGATGTCGACGAACGATGGTCTGCGCGCGGTCGGGGCCCGTAGAAATCACATCGATGGGCACGCCTACCAGCGCCTCGATGCGCGCGAGATACGCCCGGGCTTCCTCGGGCAAGCCGGCCTCGTCGGTCACGCCGAACGTGGTGCCCTTCCAGCCGGGCATCTCCTCGTAGACCGGCTCCACATCACCGAACCCCTCGACGAGCAACGGCGGCATCGTCGAGACACTGCCGGCGACGCGATAGCCCGTGCAGATACGGATCGAGTCGAGACCGTCGAGCACGTCGAGTTTGGTCATGCACAGACCGGAAATACTCGAATGGATGACCGAACGACGCAGTGCCACCGCGTCGAACCAGCCGCAACGTCTGCGTCGACCCGTAACGGCGCCAAACTCCTGACCGACGCGCTGCAGGTACTCGCCCGTCTCATCGAAGAGTTCTGTAGGGAAAGGCCCTGCCCCGACACGCGTGGTGTATGCCTTAACGATGCCGAGTACATAGTCGAAGTTGCGCGGCCCGAGCCCGGTGCCGGTACCGGCAAAGCCCGCTGTGGTATTCGATGAAGTGACGAACGGATACGTCCCGAGATCGACGTCCAGCATCGCTCCCTGTGCACCCTCGAACATGACGTTGGCGCCGGCATCGCGCAGCGCCTGCAGTTCCTGCGTCACGTCGGTGACGAGCGGCTTGACGCGCTCAGCCATCGCCAGATGTTCGTCGAGAATTTTCTGGAACTCGATCGCAGGCTGCTTGAAGTAGTGCTGCAGCACGAAATTGTGGAAGTCGAGCACCTCGCCGAGCTTGGCGGCAAAGCGCTCACGCTGGAACAGATCCGCCACGCGCAGCGCGCGCCGCGCGACCTTGTCCTCATAAGCAGGGCCAATGCCTCGCCCCGTCGTACCGATGGCATTGGCGCCACGCGCCTGCTCGCGAGCCTTGTCGAGGGCCACATGCGAGGGCAGGATCAGGGGACAGTTGGGTGCAATGCGCAAGCGATCGAACACGGGCACGCCGCGCGCCACCAGCATGTCTGCTTCGCGCAGCAGCGCCTCAAGCGAGAGCACGACGCCATTGCCGATGAAGCAGGTGACCTGCGGTCGCAGGATGCCGGATGGAATCAGCGAGAGGACCGTCTTTTCCCCGCCGACGATCAGCGTATGACCGGCGTTGTGCCCGCCTTGAAAACGCGCCACCGCACTCGCCTGCTCGGTGAGCAGGTCGACGATTTTGCCCTTGCCTTCGTCACCCCATTGGGTACCGATGACGACGACGAAACGACCTTCGGACATCGCGCTCTGCCGCCGCGTCAGCGCGTGCTGCCGCCGGGACTACGCATATATTTGAAGAAGTCGCTGTCCGGCGACACCACCATCACGTCGCCTTCCTTGCCGAGCGAATTCTTGTACGCCTGAATACTGCGATAAAACGCGTAGAACTCCGGATTGCGTCCATAGGCCGCCGAGTAAATCGCGGCAGCCTTACCGTCGCCCTCACCGCGGATCTTCAAGGAATCGCGTGCCGCGATCGAGAGAATCTCGGTGCGCTTGCGATCGGCCTCGGCGCGGATGCGCAGGGCTTCCTTTTCACCTTCGCCGCGCAACTGACGAGCCAAGCGACTGAAACTCTGCTGCATGCTCGCGTACACACGGGACTCGACGTCGGGCGGCAGGCCGATCTTCTGCACCCGCGCATCGATCAGCTCGAGACCGAGGCTCTGCACGCTTTTGCTCGCGCGATCGAACATATCGCCGGTGAAGGCCGTCCGCTCAGCCGACACGATCTCTTGCAGCGTGCGCTGCGCGACCGCGTTCTTGATGCCATCTTTGACGATGTCCGCGAGACGCTGGCCCGCAGCGCCTTGGTCATTGCCGAATGCCTGCGAGTAACGTGCCGCATCCTTGATGCGCCACTTGACGTAGTAATCGACGATCAGGCCCCGATTCTCGCTCGTCAGGAAGGTCTCCCCCTCGAAACTCTGCGAGACGATGCGCCGCTCGAACTTGCGGATGGTGTCGATCGGCCACTTGAAGTGCAGACCCGGACCGTAGCCGGTGCCAACGATCTCGCGGAACTGACTGCGAATCGCCAGCTCGTTCTCCGAAACCGTGAACGTACATAGGCTGATGATGAAACCTAACGCGCCGATGGCGGCCATGATTTTCTGGATGGACTGCGGCATCTCAGCGCTCCGTCCGCGCGCGCGGGTCAGTTTGCGGCGGTGAATCCTCGGCTGCACCGGCTCGCGGCGCGATGACCGACACCTCGGCCTCATTGCTCTTGCGCTGCTGCTCGATCAACTTATCGAGCGGCAGGTACAGCATCTGGTTGTTGCCCTTAGTATCGACGACGACCTTCTGCGAGCGCCCGAGCACGTTCTCGATGGTCTCGATGTAGAGTCGATCGCGCGTCACCCGCGGCGACTTCTCGTACTGCGACACGAGCTGGGTGAAGCGCTGGGCCTCACCTTCGGCCACTGCGACGACCTGGGCGCGATAACCCTCGGCCTCCTGCAACTGGCGTGAGGCCGCACCTTCGGCGACCGGCAGGATGCCGCTCGCGTAGGCCTCGGCTTCTTTGACGAGTCGCTCCTTGTCGGCGATCGCCTTATTGGCGTCCTCCTGCGAGGGCCGAACGTCATTTGGCACCTGGATGTCGGTGAGGTTGACGCTCGAAATCACGATGCCCGTACCGTACTGGTCGAGCGTGCGCTGAATGAGATCCTTGGTCCGGGTCGTCGCCTGCTCGCGCTTGGAGATCAAAATCTCTTCAAGGGTGCTGCGACCGACAACCTCGCGGATCGCCATTTCGCCGACTTCGCGCAGCGTCTGTTCGGGGTCCTTGACCTGGAAGAGGAATTTCACCGGATCGCGCAACTGGTACTGCACCGCGAGCGACATGTCGATGAGGTTGATGTCCTGTGTGAGCACCTTGGCGGTGTAGTTCACGCTGCTGACCTGCTGCGTGTTCACCTTGGTCAGACGCTCGATCGGCCAGAAGTGGAACCCGAGGCCCGGGTCACGCACGGCGACGAACTGACCGAATCGCTGGACGACGCCACGCTCGGCCTGGTCGATGGTGAAGAAACTCTGGTACGCCCAGAACAGCACCGCGATGCCCGCGATGATGTACGGCGTGCGATTGTCGCCGAGCATCTGTTCCGGACCGCCGCCGCCCGTGCCACCGCTGCCACCGTCATCGTTGCCGGGGCCACCGCCCTTCATGATGTTGTCCAGCTTGCGCTGAAATTTGCGGAAAGCGTCGTCACCGGACTTGCCGGGTCGCTTTCCCCAAGGGTTTTTCGGGCTTCCGCCTGGTTTCGTCCATGCCATAAATTTTTTGGGCGCCGGGTAGGGAGACTAGGGGTGGCGCGCAGATGAGGCAGATTGTAGGTACCCCCCGTCTGGCGCACAAGTTTGGCCTGCATCGCTGCAGTCGGCGACTTCGACGCCGGGGATCCGCCCGAGTTCCCCGATCTCGCCATCGGGCAACTCAGCCAGCAAGGCGACGCCACCATCGGGCAGCGATTCTTCGCCACGGACCACGCCTGCGGCAAAGAGCCGAGCCCGTACCGCACCCGCGCGCTGCGGTGGCACCACGACGCGGCGCAGTCGGGCAAAACGCGACAGGCGCTCGGCGATGGCAGACAGCAACTCCTCGAGGCCCTGCCGCTTGGCGGCGGATATCCAAGCGCTCGACACCTGGCCGTGGCCATCGCGCTCAATGCGCGGGCTGCCTTCCAGCCGATCGATCTTGTTGTACACGCGGATCTGCGGAATCTCGCCCGCCCCCACCTGAGTGAGCACGGCGTTGACCTGGTCGATGCGCTCGTCACGACGCGGATCGCTGGCATCGATCACGTGCAGCAACAAGGTCGCCTCGCGAGCCTCGGTCAGGGTCGACTGGAACGCGGCGACGAGTTCATGGGGCAATTCGCGGATGAACCCCACGGTATCGGCGAGCACCACCGGGCTGCCGCCCGGCAGCATCACGCGCCGAACCAACGGATCGAGGGTGGCAAAGAGCTGATCGGCGACGTAGGCATCAGCGCCAGTCAGCGATCGAAACAGCGTCGACTTGCCCGCATTCGTGTAGCCGACGAGCGCCACAGAGGGGATGGGAATTTCTACCCGACGCTGGCGCCCCGTCTCGCGTTGCTGCTTGAGCTTCTCCAGCCGCTTGCCCAGCACTCGGACTCGCTCGCCGAGCAGCCGTCGGTCGGTCTCGAGCTGGGTTTCACCCGGTCCACGCAGGCCGATACCGCCCTTTTGCCGCTCAAGATGCGTCCAGCCCCGCACGAGACGGGTGGAGAGGTGGCGCAACTGCGCCAGCTCCACTTCGAGTTTGCCTTCGTGGCTACGGGCGCGTTGCGCAAAGATATCGAGGATCAGCGCATTGCGGTCGAGCACCCGCAGGCCCGTGAGTTTCTCGAGGTTGCGTTCCTGGCTCGGCGAGAGCGCATGATCGACGAGGACGACCTCGGCGCAGAACTCTGCCGCGGCCTGACGGATCTCCTCAGCCTTGCCGCTACCGACGAAATACCGCGGGTCCGGTCGCTCGCGACGCCCGGTGATGGACATGCATTCGGACACGCCTGCCGAGCGGGCGAGCTGCTCGAACTCTTCGAGATCCTCGGGATCCACCGGACCGCCAAGACCCAAGCGCACGAGCACGGCGCGCTCGCCGCCGCGAGGCCGCTCAAACACGCGTGTATCGAAGCCGCAGCGGCATCAATCGGCAGGGGCCGGATCGACTCCGCCTTCAGGCTCTTCGGGCGAGGGCAAACGCACGTTGCGGGCGGGAACGACCGTCGAGATGGCGTGCTTGTAGACCATTTGGTTCACGGTGTTCTTCAGCAGGACAACGAATTGGTCGAAGGAATCGATTTGACCCTGCAGCTTGATGCCATTGACGAGATAGATAGATACCGGCACGCGCTCCTTGCGCAGCTGGTTGAGGAACGGATCCTGCAGAGACTGGCCCTTGGCCATGGCTTACTCCTGATGTTCTTGTAACTCCCCCCACTCCCTAGACCAGACTACCATGGCCCAAGTTCAACGTTACGTGACGCCGAGCATCGTTTGGATGTCGGACTGCAAGGCGGCCATCCACGCCTCACGCGCACCCGGCTGGAACGGATCGATGCGCCGCCAGAGCGGATCGGCGTTGATCCAGGTCAGTTGTCGTTTGGCGAGTTGCCGGGTGGCCGCCACCGCCTGCTCGACCGCCGCGTCAAGCGAGCACTGGCCGGCCAGGTGTGCTGCGAGCTGGCGGTAGCCCACGGCCCGCATTGAGGGGCTCCGTGCCTCGAGCCCGGGCAGCGCGAGCAGACGCTGCACCTCGGCCAGCAGTCCTGCCTCCAGCATCTGCGCATACCGAGCCGCGATCCGCGCGTGCAGCGCAGCTCGATCGGCCGGCACCAGTGCCCAACGCGACCAGCGCAAACCATGCTCCGGGCGAGTGTCTCGCTGCCAGGCGCTGATCGGGCGCCCGCTCAACTCGAACACCTCGAGAGCCCGCTGGATACGTTGCGGGTCGTTCGGATGGATGCGTGCGGCGGCCTCGGGATCGAGGCCTTGCAACTCAGTGTGCAAGGCCGGCCACCCGAGCGTCGCTGCGCGCGCATCGATCGCGGCCCGAATCTTTGGGTCGGCCTGCGGCAATCGAGCGAGACCTCTGACCAGCGCGTTGAAGTAAAGCATGGTGCCGCCGACGAGCACAGGCAGCGCGCCACGCCCGCGCACGGCGGCGATGGCGGCCAGCGCATCAGCGACGAACTCACCCGCGCTGTAAGTCTCCTGCGGATCGCGCAAATCGAGCAGATGGTGCGGAATACGCTCGCGCAGCGCCTTGTCGGGCTTGGCCGAGCCGATGTCGAACCCGCGGTAAACCTGCGTCGAATCGACGCTGATGATTTCGACGGGCCAGCGCTCGGCCAGCGCTAAGGCCCAATCGGACTTGCCGCTCGCCGTCGGGCCGCAGAGCAAAATCGCATCCATCGTCACGACTGCAGGACGAGGGGTTTCAACGACCGCGCAGGAAGAGCTGGTCGAGTTGCGCCAGCGTCAACAGCGTCCAGGTCGGGCGACCGTGATTGCACTGCCCGGCTCGCTCGGTCGCCTCCATGTCGCGCAGCAGCGTATTCATCTCGGCGAGGCTTAGACGACGATTGGCCTTGATGGCAGCCTTGCAGGCCATGTTGCCGAGCAATCGATGCGCCGCCGCCTCGAGGTGGTGCGTGCCACGCTCCTCCTGCAGATCACGCAGCACCTGCTGAATCAGATTCGCCGCGTCGGTGCCGGCCAGCAACGCCGGCACGGCCCGGATCGCCAGACGCCCGGGCGAGAGCACATCGATTTCGAAACCGGCCGCCGTAAACTCGTCCCGCAACGATTCGAACGCGTCGGTCTGATGCAGCGGCACCTCGGCCACCTGCGGCTCGAGCAGCCGCTGGATCGCAGGTTGAGCGCCGAACTCACGCTTCATGCGCTCGTAGAGCACGCGCTCGTGCGCCGCATGCGCATCCACCAGCACGAGCCCCGCAGCCGACTGCGCGACAATGTAGACACCGTGCAACTGGGCGATCGCGGTGCCGAGTACCCCGTCGGTCAACGCAACGATTGGACCCGGCTCGGCACTCTGCAGCCACTCGGCGCTCATAGCGCCTTGCGACATCAAGGTTTCGGCAGGCGCGCCGCTCAAGGCGGTCCAATCGAGGGAGGGCTGGCGCACCTCGAACGGGGCGCCCAACGCCGTCGGACGATGCGCAGGCGCGGCGACACCGAGTGTCTCGGGACGCGCCGTAGGCGCCGCGACACCAGCCGCTACGCCCAACGCCTCGTGCACCACGCGTACGATGAAATCATGCACCTGCCGACTGTCGCGAAAACGGACCTCGAGTTTTTGCGGGTGCGCGTTGACATCGACCCACTGCGGATCAAGTTCGAGGTACAGCAGGTACGCAGGCTGACGACCGTGGTACAGCACATCGCGATAACCGATGCGCACGGCATTCGCGAGCAGTCGATCACGCACCGCGCGACCGTTGACGTAGGCGAACTGCTGATCACTGCTCGCCCGCGCCGCCTCGGGTTGCCCGAGCCAGCCCCATACCCGAACGGGACCCGACTGCCGATCGAACGGTACGGCAGCCTCGATGAACGAGTCGCCCATGATCGAAGCGATCCGGGCGCGCTGCTGCGCGGGCGTGGCGGCGAGCGGTGCATCGAGCAGCACCCGAGCGTGGTGGCGCAGACGAAACGCGACATCGAACCGCGCCAGTGCAAACCGCTCGACCAGCCTCGCGATGTGCCCGAGCTCCGTGCTCTCGGCACGCATGAACTTGCGCCGCGCGGGAACGTTGAAGAACAAGTCGCGAACTTCGATCTGCGTGCCTTGGGGCTGCGGGGCGGGAATCACGCTGCCCACCTCCCCCGCCTCAACCCGCAGCTGCGCACCGGCGCTCGCGTCTCGCGCACGGGACGCAATACGCAAGCGTGCCACCGAACCGATCGAGGGCAGTGCTTCACCACGGAACCCGAGCGAGCGAATAGCGGCGAGATCTTCAAGCGTCGCGATCTTGCTGGTGGCGTGCCGCTGCACGGCGAGCGGCAGCTCGGCGGCGGTGATGCCGCAACCGTCATCGACGATGCGCACGAGTGTCAGCCCGCCGTTCTCGATGTCGATATCGATGCGCGATGCCCCGGCATCGAGACTATTCTCGACCAATTCCTTGACGAGGGACGCCGGTCGCTCGACGACCTCGCCAGCGGCGATCTGGTCGACGAGTGCGCTCGGCAGCAGTTGGATGGGCACGTGGCGAGCTACGAGACGCGGCGGACTACAACTTGCCGGAGCGGCCCGCGGCCGCGTCATCGACGGTCGCCACGACCTTGCGCTCTGCCTCGCGCGCCAGGGCAAACCGCGAGCCATCGGGCGGATGGTCGATGAAGTACTGCTTCACGCCATCGAAAATCGCTTCGGCGAGCGCCCTACGTCGATCGGGACGCCTAAGCAAACGCTCGTCGGCCGCATTGGAGATGAATGCCGTCTCGACCAGCATCGAGGGTACATCGGGGCTCTTGAGCACGAGGAAGCCGGCCTGCTGCACCTGCGGCTTGCGCACCTCGTTCACCCGCACCAGCGAACGCAGCACCCGCTCGGCAGCGATCATGCTCTGACTGATCTGCGCCGACTGCGACAGATCGACGAGCACCGAAGCAATTACCGGATCTTTATCATCGAGAGAGATGCCCCCAGCCAAGTCCGCGGCATTTTCCCGATCCGCCAACCATCGCGCCTGCTCGTCGGTCGCCCCCTTCTCGGAGAGCACGTAGACGGAGGAGCCGGAGACGCTTCGATCACGCACGGCATCGGCGTGAACGGATACGAAGAGCTGCGCGCCCGCATCGCGTGCGCGACGGATGCGCTCGCGGTGCTTCAAAAAAAAGTCGCCATCGCGCGTGAGTATGGCGCGCATGCCGGGCTCACGGTTGATGCGATCGGCAAGCTCGCGCGAAATCTCGAGCACCACGTCCTTCTCGCGAGTGCCAGCGGGACCGATGGCGCCCGGATCCTGCCCACCGTGGCCGGCATCGATGGCGACGATCACGTCGCGACCCTGAGCAGGCGGTGCATGGGCGGCTTTGATGGGCTTGAGCACGGGCGGAGCTGCCGCCTCCTCGGCGACGACCGGCGGTGACGCTGTACTGCGAGAGATCGCCAAATCGAGACGGGCCAAACGTGCCCCCGGCTGCGGCAGTGGCGCTGAGCGCAGTTCCGCACCGCCCTCGGTCTCGATGACTACACGCAAGACCCCACCGGCCTGCTGACCCACACGCAGCGCTGCGATCCCACCGCCCGTCTTGGGGAGCCGCAGCGCCGGCGCCTTGCGGGTGCCCGCAAGATCGACGACGGTGCGCTTCGGCGAATCGAGCGTAAAGACCGTCACGGCCGTCGGCTCGCTCAACTCGATGGCAACTTGAGTCGCCTCCGCACCCTCTGCGACGCGGATCGCACGTAACTCAGTGGCCTCGGCCAGCGGTCCGGCCAGCAGGACCAGAGCCCCGAGCAGGCAGACACGACGGGTGAAATAAGGCAGATTCATGAGCGCGGAATGTACGACGACAGGGGTAATAAACTCAAGAAAATTAATGACCTGTCGGAGATAACTCATACGAACTTGCGATCCGGTCGACGACCTCGATCGCCCGCGGCGTGCCTGCCCTTAAGCTAACTCGGTGCTGCGCGGGTTCGGCACGCAGTTGCACCTCGAGATCTGCGGGCGGCCCCGCGCCGAGTCGCTCCGGCCACTCGATCAACCACAGGGCACCCGGCCGATCGAAGTCCGGAAGACCGAGCGCCTGTAGTTCCCCCGGACCTGCGAGGCGATACAAGTCGAGGTGCAGCACCTCCCACGGGGCTAGGGCATAGGTTTCGAGGAGGCTGTACGTGGGGCTGCGCACGGCCCCCCGCCCGCCGAGCGCGCGCACGAGGCCGCGAACGAGGGTGGTCTTCCCCGCACCGAGATCGCCGTGCAAATGCACCCGCCATGCGCCCTCGCCGACAGTGCTCGGCAAAGCCTGGGCGATGCGAGCGCCGAGCTCGACGGTGGCCGACTCATCGGGCAGAACAAGTTCGACGGAGGACTCAGCGCCCATTCAGTACGCCCCGTCGCGCAGCATCTGTATGAACTGTGGCGGCAAATCCCCGGCACGCAAGCCTCGCGTCGCACCGGCCGAACGCCGCTCGCCCGCCACGGCATGCCACCACACTGCGGCGCGCGCTGCCTGCGGCGCTGCCACACCCTGAGCGCAGAGCGCGGCGATCACTCCGGTCAGCACATCGCCCGTCCCGGCGACCGCCAAGGCCGGCGTGCCCCGCTCACAGATCGACGGCACCGACCCACCCTCGCCGACCAAGGTGCCGGCGCCCTTCAGCACCACCGTACCGCCGCAGCACTCGATCAGCCCCTGCAGCGCGGCCAGACGATCGGACTGCACAGCTGCAGTGTCGATCTGCAACAAACGGCCGGCCTCGCCCGGATGGGGCGTCCAGATGCAGTGACTACGACGGATCGAGACTCCGCCCTGCCGTCGCCTCGCGAGGACGTTGAGCGCATCGGCGTCGATAACGCTCGGGCACGTCGCGGCAAGAGCCGCATCGACCATGGACTCAGCCCAGGCGCTGCGGCCGAGCCCCGGACCGATGGCGATCACATCTGCCGATGCGAGGAGCGAGTGCAACTCGCGAGGGTCCTCGACGGCACGTGTCATGAGTTCGGGCGCGGCCGCCGTGATCGCAGCCACCGACTCCGGTGCCGCACACACCGTCACGCGACCTGCCCCGGCACTCAGAGCCGCCTCTGCGGCGAGGCGAGCCGCCCCGGCCATGCCTGGGCCGCCGCCCAAAACCATCACGTGACCGGCTGAGCCCTTGTGCGCCTCGCGCGAACGCCGCGGCAATGCAGCCCTCAGGCACGACTCGGACATCCTCTCGAGGACGGGCGCCCCGGCCACCGTGGTGTCGACACCCAGATTCTCGAGTAGCACGGCCCCCGCATGCGCGGGCCCAGCATTGATCCACAGTCCCAACTTTTGCGCGATGAAAGTCACCGTGACATCCGCACGCACGGCGGCATCGCTCACGAGCCCGGTGTCGGCGTTGAGCCCGGAGGGGACATCGAGTGCAAGCACGGGGCGGCCTGCAGCACGAATCGCACCGATGGCGCGGGCAATGTCCTTACGCAAGGGTCCCGAGTAGCCGATGCCGAGCACCGCATCCACGATGACGTCGAAGCCATCGAGCCCCGCCTTCTCACCGAGCTCGTGCATCGCCTGAGGGCCGTGCATCGCCTGAGGCCCATGCAACGAATGCGGAATCAGCCCCGCGTTCCGGCAATCCGCTGCGGCCCGTGCCGCATCGCCTTGCAGCGCAGCAGGGTCCACGACAGCAAAGACCTCGACCCGCAGTCCCTCGCACTGCGCGAGACGCGCGAGCACGTAACCATCGCCTCCATTGTTGCCGCCGCCGCAAACGACAGCCAATTCCCGTGCCACGGGCCATGCGGCACGCAGCCGCCTTAGTGCCGCCGCGGCAGCACGTTCCATGAGGGTGTATCCCGCGACTCCCTGCACGTCTATCGCGTGTCGATCGCAGGCACGCACCTGCGCGGCCAGGTACAGCCCGTCGGGCGTAGGCATGTCGGAAGTATACTGGCTGCATGGTCGAAGCCGTCGACATGCAGGCACTGAGGCAGGAGCTCGACGGGTTCGCGGCCGAACTCGGTTTTGCTGCAGTCGGCGTCGCCCACGTCGAACTCCCTGAGGACGAGCAGCACCTGCTGCGCTGGCTCGAGGCGGGCTACCACGGCGACATGCACTACATGTCTCGGCACGGCCGTCGTCGCGCCCGTCCGGCGGAACTGAAACCCGGCACCCTGCGTTCCATCAGCGTGCGCATGGATTACTGGCCCGAAGAGGCCGCCGACGCCCTTGCCACACTCGCCGACCCACAGCGCGCCTACGTATCGCGTTACGCGCTCGGCCGCGACTATCACAAGCTCATGCGCAACGCCTTGCAGCGGCTCGCCGACCGCATGGTCGAGCGTATCGGCCCGTTCGGATATCGCGTGTTCGTCGACTCGGGGCCCGTGCTCGAAAAAGCGCTGGCGCGCAATGCAGGCCTCGGCTGGATCGGCAAGCACACCAATCTGATCGCCCGTGAGGCCGGATCGTGGTTTTTTTTGGGCGAGCTGCTGACTGATCTGCCTCTACCCGCCGATGATCCATCCGCAAGTCACTGCGGCACCTGCACCGCCTGCCTGCCCGCCTGCCCCACCGGCGCGATCATCGCGCCATACCAGCTCGATGCGCGGCGCTGTCTCTCCTACCTCACCATCGAACACTCCGGATCGATCCCCGAGCCACTTCGCCCGTTGATCGGTAACCGCATCTACGGCTGCGACGACTGCCAGCTCGTCTGTCCCTGGAACAAGTTCGCGCAGGCTGCCTCTCACCCGCAATTACGGGCCGTACGCAACGCGCTCGACACCGCGACGCTCATCGAGTTGTTCGCCTGGAATGCCGAGGAGTTCGAGTTGCGCCTGCGCGGCTCGGCGATCCGACGCATCGGTCACGAGCGCTGGTTGCGCAACATCGCCGTGGCACTTGGTAATTGCGCTGCTGCGACAGGATGGTCGTCGACGTGCAGCACCCAGACATCAGCCGGGGTTGACCAAACGGCCGGGATTGACCACGCGGCCGGGACTCAGCAAGCGGTCGTGTCTGCTCTGCGCGCGCGCAGGCAGGATCCCAGCGCTCTGGTTCGCGAACACGTCAAATGGGCGCTGTCACGTCACGGCGTCGAGACCTGACCGACGCACACCGTAGGGCGTGACGCGCGTGATTGACCTAAATCCGACTTGGGATTCAGTAAATCAGGCTCTCGCCGTTCAGGCCAACTCCACCTGAACGTTGTCGATCAGCCGGGCTTTCCCAATTCGGGCAGCCACAAGAATGACCATCTGCTCGGTCGACAAACTCGGCGCATGCAGGGTCTCGGCGCTGCGCACCGAAAAATACTCGACTTTAAAGCCATCTGCCTTGAGTGCCGCGCGGCTCTCCGCCTCGTGCCGCGCGATGTCCTCGCGCGAATTCTCTCCTGACTTCAGAAGCTCGGCGACCCGCACGAGCTCCTGATACAAGCGTGGCGCAAGCTCGCGCTCCTCGGGCAGCAAATATTGATTGCGCGAACTGAGCGCGAGCCCATCCGATGCACGCACGGTGGGGGCACCGATGACCTGCACAGGGATTTGCAAATCGGTCACCATGCGACGAATCACGGCGAGCTGCTGAAAATCCTTCTCGCCAAAGATGGCCATGTTCGGCTGCACGATATTGAACAGCCTCGCGACCACACTGGCCACTCCTGCGAAGTGACCCGGTCGGAATGCGCCACACAGGATGTCGGTGAGTCCGGGCACATCGATGCGCGTCGCATTCAGATGGCCGAGCGGATAGATTTCCTTGGCGTCGGGTTCGAACAGCAGGTCGCAACCGGCCGCCGTCAGAAGTTCGCCGTCCCGCGACGGTGTGCGCGGATAGTGATTGAAGTCTTCGTTGGGCCCGAATTGCATCGGATTGACGAAGGTGCTCGAGACCACTCGCTTGGCCTTCTTGCGCGCAAGGCGCAGCAGCGCGACGTGACCATCATGCAAGTTGCCCATGGTCGGCACGAAAGAGACGGTCTGCCCGGCCGCGCGCCACTCCGACACCGCGCGACGGACCGCAGCAACGGTTCCCACCCTCTCCATAGGAAGGCATGGTAGCCCACAACAACCAAAAAAACGACCGAAGCGTTTTTAAACCGATCGCTTCAACTGAAGCAGTGTTCAGGCGCGGGATAGGCTCCCGTCTTCACCGCGTGCACGTAGCGCTTCATCGCACCTAAGTTGTCGCCGGCGCCCGCCATGCAATCGAGCACAAAGCGCGGTTTGCGACCCGTCGTGATGCCGAGCACATCGTAGAGCACAAGGATCTGGCCATCGGTGTGCGGCCCTGCGCCGATGCCGATGACGGGAACCCTCAGCGCCTCCGTGATGCGCTGCCCCAGTTCGCTCGGAATGCACTCGAGCAGAATGAGATCGGCGCCTGCCGATTCGAGATCACGCGCGGCCGCCAGCATCCGTTCGGCCGCGTCCACCTCACGCCCCTGCACCCGAAACCCGCCCGTCTTGTGCACCGACTGCGGCTTGAGACCGAGGTGGGCACAGACGGCGATGTCGTGCCCCGCAAGAAACTCGACCACCTCGATTTGCGAGGGCCCGCTTTCGAGCTTGACGACCTCGGCACCCCCCTCCTGCATCAGTCGAACCGAATTGGCGAGCGCGAGTTCGCGCGTCGGATAGCTCGCGAATGGCAGATCCGCCATCAACAGGGGGCGGTGCAAGCCGCGCGCTACGGACTGACAGTGATAGACCATCTGGTCCATGGTGACAGGCACCGTAGTGTCGTGGCCCTGGATGACCATACCGAGCGAATCGCCGACCAGCACGATGTCCGCGTCCGCTTCGTCGACAAGCGCTGCGAAGCTCGCGTCATAGCAGGTCAACGAGGCGATCTTCTCGCCCTCGGTCTTCATCTTGTGCAGCGTGGCGAGCGATACAGGCGGTCGCGTCGAATCACGCAATTGCAGATGGGTATACACGGTAACTCTCCCGACAAATTCGCTAAATCGCCGCGTGCCGCAGCGGATTGAAATACAGTTTTCCCTTGCCCATGCGCCGGATGGCGCCGAGCAACTCGTTGAAGTCGACTTCGCTCGAAAGCGGATCAAGGGCGGCGGCGTTCACAATCAACGTCGGCGCGCCGTCATAGTCATGGAAAAAGCGCGCGTACGCCTCGTTGAGCTTTTCGAGATACGGACGCTCGATCAGTTGTTCGGCCTTGATGCGCCGACGGCCGATGCGCTCGAGCAGTACGTCGACGGGCGCCTGCAGATAGATCACAAGATCGGGCTTCGGTGGGTCGACCACCATCCGCGCGTAGACCTGCTCGTAAAGTGAAAACTCGGCCTCATCGAGCGTCACCCGTGCAAACAATCGATCCTTCTCGAGCAGATAATCGGCCACGCGTACCGGAGCGAACAGATCCGCTTGACGCAAGGCCGCCAGCTGTTGCGTCCGCTGGAAGAGAAAATGCAACTGTGCCGGCAATGCTGCCGCCACAGGGTCGCGATAAAAGCGCTCGAGAAACGGATTGGTGTCGGCCTGCTCGAGCACGAGCTCGGCGTTCCACACTTCCGCCAAACGCCGTGCGAGCGAGGTCTTGCCCACACCGATCGGGCCCTCGATCACCATAAAACGATGCGTGACGGTATCCGCCATGTTCACTAGAGCCGCTGCACGCCGCGGTTGGTGACCCTGCCCACCAGATCACGCACGACACCGAAAACCGGAATCGACAGATGCGGCGCGACGTCGAATAGAGGATACAGAACGAAATCCCGCTCCGGAATCCCGGGATGCGGCAGCGTCAAACCTTCGACCTCGAGGCGAGAGTCGCCGTGTACGAGCAGATCGAGATCGATGAGGCGCGGCCCCCAGCGCTCGCCCTCACGCCGTCGTCCGAGACTCCGCTCCGTCTCGAGCAAGCGCTGCAGCAACTGCATCGGCGTCTCGAGCGTCAGCACGCCGACTACCGCGTTGACGAAAGGCTGCTGCTGCACCGGCCCAAACGGCGCGGTGCGGTAGAGCGCGCTGCGAGATATGACCCGTGTGGTTGAATGCGCGCCGATCAGTTCGATGGCCCGCTCGATGAGCGCCACCGAGTCACCCAGATTGCTGCCGAGTCCGACGTAGGCCGGAACCCAGCGCACCGTATCAGGATCCGGCGCCGCCACCACCGCCACGCCCACGACCGCCGCGCCCACGACGTCGACCGCGGCGTCGTCCCGCGGACTCCCCACCTGAACCACCCGCCGATGAACTGCCTGCGCTCGCGTCGCTGAGCAGAGCACGCTGCTGCGGATTGGAAGCCTGCAACTGCTCCCACCAACGCACGATGGCGGGATCGGCCATACCGTACTCGGCACGCAGCTGCAGCAGGTCGAACCCGGCACGGAAACGCGGGTGCTCGAGCGTGCGCAAGGCTCTTCGCCCGCGCGGCGACTCGAGGCGCGGCTGCAAGGCGAACATGTCGCGCAAGCCGAGCACGAAGCGACGATGCACCGCCACGCGCGGCTGAATCACGCGCATCGCTTGATCGACGGCATCGAGAATGGTGCCGATTTCGTTCCAGCGAGCCCGCGGTGCTTTTTCGATCTCCACACCGACTGGCCCGTATATCAGCAGGGCAAAAAGGAATGCGGGGGTTACCGGCTTGTCGGCGAGCACGCGGGCATCGGTATTCTCGAGACCGCGGATGAGCATTCGCTCCGGAGCGCTGTCCGGATAGCGCCGCACGAACGCCGCGAGATTCGGCAACAAGGGCTCGAGCAATCCTCGCTGCTTGAGCACGGCGTAGCTGCGGGCTCCGTGGCCGGTCAGAAACAGTTTCAAGGTTTCATCGAACAAACGCGCCGCGGGAACCCCGGCCAGCAATTCGCTCAGACGGGCAATGGGCTCGGCGGTAGCCGGCTCGATGCTGAAACCCAGTTTCGCCTCAAAACGCGCGGCGCGCAGCATGCGCACCGGATCCTCCCGGTAACGAGTCTCGGGGTCACCGATCAGGCGCAGACGGCGCGCCGAAACGTCCTCGAAGCCGCCGCAATAGTCCCACACGGAGAAATCGGCGATGTTGTAGTACAGCGCGTTGCAGGTGAAATCCCGCCGCCAGACATCATCGTCGATGCTGCCGTAAATGTTGTCGCGCAGGATGCGCCCGCTCTCATCAACCACCCGCTCGAGCGACTCGTCGAAATCGTGCAGATCGCGCGAGTCGGCGGGCGGCTCGGGAATCTCGTCCGCGAGCTCAGGCTCGCCCGGCTCGGTGCCGTCAACCTCGTCGACCTCGTCGAGCTCGTCGCGGGTCGGCACCGGCTCGTCGGCCGGCAACGGGGCGCCCGAGGCGCGAAAAGTGGCGACTTCGATGATGTCGCGCCCGAAAAACACGTGCGCCAATCGGAAACGCCGCCCTACCAACCGGCAGTTGCGAAACAGGCGCTTGACCTGTTCGGGCAGTGCATCGGTCGCCACGTCGAAGTCCTTGGGCTCAAGCCCCAGCATCAGGTCGCGGACACAGCCGCCGACGAGATAGGCCTGAAAGCCCGCCTCGCGCAGGCGGTAGAGGACCCGCAGTGCGTCCGGCGATATTCGCGAGCGGGAAATGCTGTGACCGTCGCGCGGGATGATGCGCGCCAATCGGGGTTCAGCCTCGGGGGAGGCGGGGGTGGAATTCAAAGCTGACTCGTTCCGCTTGAGCAATTGGGGCGGGCGCCTATAATACCGCGCCTTCCCCTCCTGCACCCGGCCCAACGCTCCTTTCGTCTAGAGGCCCAGGACATAGCCCTCTCAAGGCTGTAACACGGGTTCGAATCCCGTAAGGAGCGCCATCCGGGTCCTCGCCCTGCGGACGACCCCGTGCAGACCGACGCAGACCGCCTTCAGGCCATCCTGGCGAGCCCGAGCTTTCGGCTCGCCGAGGACGATCTCGACTTTCTGGAGAGCGACAGCGCCCGCGCGGTGCGCTTGGCGCTCGAGTTTCATCGTACCGACACCTACCTGCGGGCCGCAGGCATCGAGAGTACCGTCGTTGTCTTCGGCAGCGCGCGGGTGCGCCCCCCAGAGGATTCTGCAGCGACGCCTGCCGAGCGCGGGCTTTACGAGCAAGCGCGACGTTTTGCATACGAACTGAGTTCAGGCGCCCTGCACCGACCCGGTTGTCATCAGCTCGTCGTCGCCACAGGCGGTGGCCCTGGCCTCATGGCTGCCGCCAACCGTGGCGCGAGCGAAGCCGGCGCACCGACGATCGGCTTCAACATCCGGTTACCGAACGAGCAGCAACCGAATCCCTACATCACGCCGGGACTCGCCTTCCAGTTCCGATACTTCGCGCTGCGCAAGATGCACTTCCTGTTCCGCGCACGAGCCCTGGTCGCACTGCCCGGCGGGTTCGGCACCCTCGATGAAGTCTATGAAGCGCTCAATTTAGTGCTGACGCGCACCATCGCACCGATGCCGATCGTGCTCATCGGTCGCGACTATTGGGCCAAAGCCGTCGACTTCGCGCACCTGGCCGGACACGGCTTCATCGAGGCCGCCGATGCCTCCCTCGTGCACGTGGTCGACTCGGGTGCGGAGGCCGCAGCACACGTGCTCACGCAATGCGGCTGCACGGCTACACCAGCGGGTTGATCCGCTCACGGCCCTCGGTGAATCAGCGCGCGGCGTCCGAAGCTGCAACGGCCGCAAGCACAGCGCGCAGTGCCGCCACGCTCCATTGACCCGGTGCCGAGGGCGCGACGCCCGCGGCGAATGTGACACTCGAACCGAATTGGTGCCCAAAGATTCGGCTGAGTGCGCCGCGCGCCCCCATGGCCATGCTGATGAGCGGAATGCGCAAAGACCGACTCGCCTGCGCGGTGGCCGCGAGCAGCGAAAGGACGTCCTCGTCCTGCTGGGGCATCACCGCCACCTTCGCGACATCGGCTCCCAACTGCTGCGCCAGCGCAAACCACTCGAGCATCGTTGCGATCGACGGCGTCGTCGCAAAATCGTGCCGCGACAGAATGATGGCCGTACCCGTACGCCGCGCCGCCTGCACGACGGGCTCGCGAAAAGCGCGGTCCGAGGCCGACTCAAGATCGATCAGCGCGAAAAGGCCCGACGCGGCCATCGCCGTATTGATCTCGCAAACACTCGCCGCATCGTTCGCAACCACCTGCCCGCCTTCGGCCGCCGAGCGCCAGGTGAAAATCAACGGCAGCTCCGCGGCTGCGGCCTGCAGCTGCGCGGCAATGGCCAGCCACTGCGCGACAGTCAGAGATTCCTCAAGAAAATCGGCGCGCCATTCGATGAGATCGGGTCTTGCGACACGCACTCGATCGAGCTCATCGAGCAACTGCGGCGCGTTGCGCCCAACGAGCGGCACGCACACGAGCGGCGACTTCTCGGCCCCGAGCAGGCGTCCGCGAAGAGTGAGCGGTTTGCAGGCAGGCATGTCGAGACACCGGGGACGAGTGGGAATTGGGTCCTGACAGATTCGAACTGTCGACCAACTCCTTAAAAGGGAGCTGCTCTACCGGCTGAGCTAAGGACCCGTCGCGCGGACGCGAATTCTACACATAACGGGTTGGGTCGGGCACACCCGCCGCAAGGAATCCTTCGCGTCGCAAACGACAGGAATCACAGCGACCACAGGCCTGTCCCTCGTGATCGGCCTGATAGCAGGACACCGTCAGCGCATAGTCGACTCCGAGCCTTGCACCCTCGCGGATGATCTCGGCCTTGGACCGATGCAGCAGTGGGGCCTCGATGCGTGGCGCATGGCCCGATACCCCGGCCCGAGTCCCCACTTCAGCGAGCGTCTGGAAGGCCTCGATGAACTGCGGACGGCAGTCCGGGTAGCCACAGTAGTCGACTGCGTTGACGCCGATGAACAGGGCCTCAGCCTCGAGAACCTCGGCCCAACCGAGCGCCAGCGCGAGCATCAGGGTGTTGCGCGCCGGGACGTACGTGACGGGGATTCCCGGAGCCGGCGTCGAGGGCACCTCGATGGCCACATCAGTCAGCGCCGAGCCGCCAATCCCAGCGAGGTCCACGCCCATGACGCGGTGCTCTACGGCACCCAGCACGCGCGCCACCTGCGCCGCGGCCGCAAGCTCAGAAGAGTGTCGCTGGCCGTAGTGCACCGACAGGGCGTGACAGGCAAAGCCGCGCTCCTGCGCAAGCGCCAGCACCGTAGCGGAGTCGAGCCCGCCCGACAGCAGCACCACCGCCTTCATGCGCCGCGCCTGAGCTTTCATGCGCTGCCCCTCATCGCCCCGGGACATCGCCCCAAAGATATTTGTGCAACTGGATCTGCAACCGCACCGGCAACCGATCCTCCAGGATCCAGTCAGCCAAATCGCGCGCAGGAAGCTGCGCATGGCTCGGCGAGAAGAGCACGCTGCAACGCTTCGACAAGGCACGCTCGCGAAGCTGCGAACGACTCCATTCGTAGTCGGCCCGGCTCGTGATCACGAACTTGATCTGATCGGTGGCATTCAGCGCGTCGAGCTCGGCGTATAGATTGCGCTCCACCTCACCAGAGCCCGGGGTCTTCACGTCGACCACCTTCACCACCCGCGAATCGACGGCAGCGAGTGACATCGAACCACTCGTCTCGAGCGACACTCGGTAGCTGGCATCGCACAGCGCAGCTAGCAAGGCGTGGACCGAGGGCTGAGCAAGGGGCTCGCCGCCCGTGACACAGACATGGGTCACCTCGAGTTCGCGCACCCGATCGATGATCCGCTCGATCGACCACCACTCGCCGCCATGAAATGCGTACGCCGTATCGCAATAGCCGCAGCGCAGCGGACAGCCCGTGAGGCGAACGAACACAGTCGGAATACCGACGGTGTCGGCCTCTCCCTGCAGGGACCTGAAGATCTCCGTGAGCTTCAGGCGTGGTGCCGCGACGACGCTCACCGCAGGCTTTGCAGCCGCTCGCGGGCGGTGCGGGCCGCATCACTGTTCGGGAAACGGTTGACGAGGTCAGCGAGCGTCGCGCGCGCGGCATCGGGGCGTTTCAACTCGATCTCGGACAAACCTTTTTTCAGCAGCGCATCCGGCGTCTTCGCCGGATCCGTGGGCCGCACGCCCACCGCCGCGAATGCGGCAATCGCCCGCTCGTAATCTCGGGTGACGTAATAGGTCTGCCCGAGCCAGTACTGGGCGTTGTCGGCGAGTGGGTGAGTCGGATGCAGCGTCAAAAATTCCTGCATGCCTGCGATGGCTTCGGGGTATTTACCCGCCTTCAGCGCATCAAACGCCTCGCCGTAGCGCAGCTCCGGCGACTTGCCGCTGGTGTCCGCTGCGGCAGCCCCGGGTTCTGTCGCAGAACCCTCGACCGGCGTCGAAGCGCCCTGGCCCGCTGGTCCCGCAGCCTGCGCCGCGGCCTCGGCTACGGCACGCTCGCGTGCCTCGATGGCAGCGAGGCGCTGCTCAAGGTCTGCGGCGATGTCGAGCTGCTGCTTCTTGAGCGCCGCATTGGCCTGCACGAGCGCATCGACCTCACCGCGCAACTCGCGCAGCTCGCGTTCGAGTTGATCGACGCGTTGCGACATCTCGACGAGAGCCTGCCCCTTCATGACCTCCTCGAGCTGGCCGAGACGCTGCTCGAGGCCCTCGAGGCGAGACTTGGTGGACTGCGCCATCGCCGGAGCGACGAACGCAAGCACCATGAAGAGCGCGATGCGGCGCATGTTCACTCCGCCGTGTATACGAGTTCGACGCGACGGTTGCGCGCGTACGCCGCCTCGTCCTCACCGCCGACCGCCGGCTGCTCCTCGCCGTAACTCACGGTACTGAGCCGCGCCTCGGCGACGCCCTGCAAACCGAGCGCCCGGCGCACCGCCTGAGCCCGACGCTCGCCGAGACCGACGTTGTACTCCCGCGAGCCGCGCTGGTCGGTGTGACCCTCGAGCCGTACCCGAACACCCGCCCGGCCCGCCATGAAACGGGCATGGGCGGCGATCAGGGCCTGATCCTCGGCGCTGATCGCATCGCTGTCGAAGGCAAAATAGATGATGCGCCGATCCGCAAGCTCCGGCGGCAGCGTCACAGAGCGGGCGTTCAGCTCCCCGACGGTCCCGGCCGAAGCCACGGCATCGGCATCGTCGGGCGTTGCCACGGCTGCGGGCGGCGGAGCGACCTCGGCAGGGGGCGCCTCTTCCTGGCGACTCGTCGAACTGCAGGCTGCGAGGACAAACAGCGGCAACACGAGAACAAGGGCTTTTCTGAACATCGAGGTATCTCCTGAATCTGCTGAAATTATCGCACGGCGCGCAGCTTAGGCATCAAGGCCGAAACGGCCCCCACGCCGGTTCGCGCACATCGCCGCTCGTCGCCTGGAGCCGCTGCGCAATCAGGCCATCCGTCGACACCGTTGCCAGCACGTCTTGACCCCGCTCACGGCCGGCGTAGATGAGCGTGCCCCCATCAGGCGAAAAACCCGGCGACTCGTCCTGCGTACCTTTCGACAGCACACGCACCGCACCACTCTGCAAGTCGAGCACAGCGATTCGATACGCTCCCCCCTCGCGAGTCACGTGTGCCAACTGCCGACCGTCGGGACTCGGTCGGGGACGAGCGTTGTAGGTGCCCGAAAAACTCACGCGCTGCGCGGCGGCGGCCGCCACCGGCGCGGCCCGATAGATCTGCGGACCGCCCGCCCGATCGGAGGTGAAATAGAGCGCTGCACCATCGCTCGCCCAGGCCGGTTCGGTATCGATCGCTGGATGTTCGGTCACGCGCGTCAGCGTGCCGGTGTCCAGTTCGAGCACGTGCACATCGAGGTTGCCGGCGGCCGAGGACAGCGTCAGCGCGAGACGCTTGCCGTCGGGCGACCACGCGGGCGCGCCGTTGACACCCGCGCGAGCCGAGACGCGTCGCCGCGCAGCCGTACGCACGGTTTGCACATAGATGGCCGCGCTTCGGGTCTCGAAGCTCACGTAGGCAATCGACTCGCCGTCCGGCGACCACGCCGGCGACATGATCGGCAGCCGGGAATCAAGGATCGTTCGCGCGTTCTCCCCGTCGGCATCGGCCACGACCAGCCGATAGCGCAACGCCGGAGCCACGCCATCGACGGCGACATAAGCGATGCGCGTGGCGAACGCGCTGCGCACGCCCAGAATTCTTTGATAGATCCGATCGGCGATCCGATGTGCCGCATTCCGCCAGGCAGAGGGCGCCGCCGTCACTTGCTCGGCCAGCAGGCGCTGACCCGTGAGCAGATTGACGAGCTCGAACTCGATCGTGATGCGCCCCTCGGCGGCCGGCAGCGCACGGCCCGTGACCATGTAGTCGGCTCGCGTGCGCTCTTGCAGCACGAATCGTCCGCTACGCGACAGATCCTGTCCGACCACCGCCGAAGAGGGCTGAGCGTCGTCCGTGAACGCCGAGATCACGATCGGCACCGGGGCCGTGACACCCGAGGTGATATCCACCTGCAACTGGGCACGAGCCGACGTCGAGACGAGCGCCAGCGCCGCAGTCACCAAACCGTAGCGCAAAGCGCGGGCGATTCGTTCAATCATTGGGACGGAACCTCAACTCCAGATTACGTTCGAAAAATTCGGGCTCCGGGGGCGGCGGTAGGGGCGAGGCGCGATACACTGCCGCCTCGATCGACTGGCGCACCGCCTCATCGCCGTTGCACTCGCGCACCTCGACGCGAACCACCGTGCCACCCTGCACCTGCGTCACATCGACCCGACAATCGATACCGGCCCGTGCCGTGTCGGGTCGCAGCCACGCGCGTTGCACCCGCGCCTGTATGGCTGCAGCCCATTGTGCACTCAGCGACGCACGGCGGGCAGCCTCGGCCCGCCGTCGCTCAGCGGTCTGCTCGGCAGCCAGACGACGCTGCAGTTCCGACTCCTTTTCCGCCTGCGCAGCCAGCGCTCGACGCCGTTCGGCCTGCTCCTGCTCGTCGATGAGTTTCTGCAACTCGGCCTGACGCTGCTGCTGCGCAAGCCGCTGCGCTTCGGCTTCGCGTTGTTGCGCAGCCAAACGCTGCTGCTCGGCCACGCGCTGCTGTTCGACCATGCGCTTGCGCTCGGTTTCGCGCAGCATCGACTCGCGCTTTGCTTCGAGTTGACGCTTTGCTTCGAGTTGACGCTTTGCTTCGGCCTCACGCTGCTGCTTGGCCTCATCCACAGGCACCGCTGGCTCGGGCGGTGGCGCGACCTCAGAGTCGGCCTCGCGAGGTGGCGCCACCTCGGTCGCGCGTATCTGCCCCTCGAACTCCTCGGTCGTGACGAGCCGGCCCTCGAGCGCGAGCGCCTGCGGGGTCTCTTCCGTCTCGCGCCACTCGCGCACGCCAAAGAATACGATCGCTGCGACGAGCAGCGCGTGCAGAGCGATGGACAGCAGGTACGGTTTCAGCCGCGACATCCCGCCGCGCTCATGAGCCCGCGCGCCGCACCGCCACGGGATCGGTAAGGAAGCCCACTTTCACGGCACCCGCACGCTGCAGCAACACCATCGCCTCGACCACACGCCCGTAGCTCACCGTGCGATCACCCTTGACGAAAACGGGTAAGCCCGGCGTGTTGCGCAACAACGCAGCAACGCGCGCCTCGAGCAGTTCGTCGCTGAGGGGAGCCTCAGGATCCTCGCCCTGATTGAGGTACAGCTGCCCTGCAGAATCGACCGAGAGAATGAGCGGCGGCCGGTTCTGCAACTCGGCAGGATCGATGGGCTCGGCAGCGGCATCGGGCAGATCGACCTTGACGCCTTGCGAAAGCAGCGGCGCAGTCACCATGAAGATGATGAGCAGCACCAGCATCACGTCGATATAAGGTACGACGTTGATTTCGCTCATCGGCTTGCGCCTGCGACTCGGTTGCGCCATCGCTCAACCCGCCGCTTGCGAGCCGCGCGTCACATGACGCTGCAGGATGGTCGAGAACTCCTCGGTGAACGCGTCGTAGCGCATCTCGAGTCGTCCGATCTGGTCGGCGAACCGGTTGTACGCAACGACGGCAGGTATCGCCGCGAACAAGCCTATGGCCGTCGCCACGAGTGCCTCAGCGATGCCGGGCGCAACGGTGGCCAGCGTCGCCTGCTGCACCGATCCCAGACCCACGAACGCATGCATGATTCCCCACACGGTGCCGAACAGACCCACATAGGGACTCGTCGAGCCCACGGTGGCGAGCGTCGAGAGACTCTTCTCGAGGTATTCGACTTCCTTGATTTGCTGCGCCTTCATGCCACGGCGGGCGCCCTCGAGCAGCACGTCCGCCGCCTCGACACCCTGTTGCCGCAAGCGCGCGAACTCGCGAAAGCCCGACTGAAACACGCTCTCGATGCCGCGCGACTGACCGCGCGCTTCGATCGACTTGTAGAGGGCCGCCAGATCACCGCCCGACCAGAATTCGGTCTCGAAGCGCACGAAGTCAGCCCGTGCGCGGGAAATCACCGCACGCTTGTGGAACACGATGCTCCAGGAATAGACCGACGCCGCCGCGAGCATGAGCATGACGAGCTGCACCACGATGGTCGCTTCAGCCATGAGTCGGAGAATGGACAGATCGTTCAAGGTATGTACCCCGCTATACGTCGTGGTCGCATCGTTCGACCGTCGAGGCAGACTACCCTGACCGTCGCTTCGATGAGAAGTTCGCGCTCCGCCCCGGCTGCCGCCGGTTCCTTGTAGATGCGCTGCTGGAAGGTCACCGTGGTCCGTCCATCGGGTATCGCCTCGCAGGTGACGAGGAGACGATCATCGAGCCGGGCCGGCGCCTTGTACTCCACGTTCACCGCCAGCACCATGAACAGCACGCCCTGCTCGGCCGCCAGACGCGATTGATCGACGCCTTTGGCACGCAGCCACTCGGTGCGCGCACGTTCGAGATAGCGCAGGTAATTGGCGTAATAGACGACGCCACCGGCGTCCGTATCTTCCCAGTAGATACGGACCGGCCAACTGAATGGACTCACGCCCCCTCCTCGAACAGGGGCAGCGCGCCGCCCGCCCGTGCGGGCATGGGCAGACCGAAATGCTGGTAGGCGGTACGGGTGGCGATACGGCCGCGCGCCGTGCGCATCAAAAAGCCCTGCTGGATCAGAAACGGCTCGATCACATCCTCGAGCGTGCCTCGTTCCTCGCCGATCGCCGCCGCGAGACTGTCGATGCCCACCGGCCCGCCCTCGAACTTGTCGATGATGGTGGTGAGGAGCTTTCGATCGAGAGCATCGAAACCGGCAGGGTCGACGGCCAGCAGATCGAGGGCCGCCACGGCGATCGTCGAGGTGATGCGACCGTCGCCACGCACCTCGGCATAGTCGCGCGCGCGGCGCAGCAACCGGTTGGCGATGCGCGGCGTGCCCCGCGCGCGCGCCGCGATCGCGGCCGCGCCATCCTCCTCGAGCGGCACCCCGAGGATGCCCGCCGAGCGCAGCACGATGTTTGTCAGGTCCGTCACGTCGTAAAACTCGAGCCGCTGCACGATGCCGAAACGATCGCGCAGCGGAGAAGTCAGCAGGCCCGCGCGCGTGGTGGCACCGACCAGTGTGAACGGCGGCAGACTGAGCTTGATGGAGCGCGCAGCCGGACCCTCGCCGATCATGATGTCGAGCTGATAGTCCTCCATCGCGGGATACAGTACCTCCTCGACCACGGGCGACAGTCGATGGATTTCATCGACAAAGAGCACATCGCGGGCCTGCAGATTGGTGAGGATGGCAGCCAAATCACCCGGCCGTTCGAGTACGGGGCCGGATGTCTGGCGCAGATTCACGCCAAGCTCGGTGGCCAGGATATTCGCGAGTGTCGTCTTGCCAAGACCCGGAGGGCCGAAGATCAACACGTGATCGAGCGCCTCGCCACGCCCTCGCGCCGCGTCGACGAAAATACCCAGTTGTTCCTTGACGGGACGCTGACCAACGTAATCGGCGAGCCGCTTCGGGCGTATCGCCCGATCGATGGCTTCGTCCTCGCGACCGCCCTCGGCACTGACCAGTCGCTCGTTCATCGGGCAGCTCCCTGCAAGGCACGGCGGATCAAATCTTCGGTGCTCGTCGCCTCATCGCCCACGCCCTTTAGCAGGCGACTGGCCTCGGCGGGTTTGTAGCCGAGCGCCACGAGCGCCGCGAAGGCCTCGCCTTCGGCACCCGCGGCGGCAGGCACCCCAAGGCCCGAGGCGGGCAGCGGACTTGCCAACCGATCGCGCATCTCGATGATGAGTCGCTCGGCCGTCTTGCGGCCGATACCCGGGATGCGCGTGAGCGCAGTCGCATCCTGCAAGGTGACACAGGCAGCGAATCCCTCGACGGAGGTGCCCGAGAGGATGCCCAGAGCCATCTTCGGTCCAACGCCCGTGACTTTCAGCAACGAACGGAACAACTGCCGCTCGGCCTCGCTGGCGAACCCATAGAGCACGTGCGCGTCCTCGCGCACGACGAGATGAGTCAGCAGGCGCACTTCCTCACCGATCGCCGGCAAGCCATAAAACGTGGACATCGGTGCCTCAAGCTCATAGCCCACTCCGCCGACTTCGAGCAGCAGCTGGGGAGGCGCCTTGACGGCCACACGCCCGCGCAGCGAGCCGATCACCCGACACCTCCGGCCATCAGTACTCCGAGCCGGCGATGCTGCGCATGACACATCGCCACGGCGAGCGCGTCGGCGGCATCGCTTGTCACCTTGCCGGGCAGCTGCAGCAACGTACGCATCATGTGCACGACCTGCATCTTGTCGGCACCACCAAAGCCCACCGTGGCGAGCTTGATCGCCCGCGGCGCGTACTCAGCGAGCTCGACGGTCGGGCCGAGCGCGGCGAGAGCTGCCCCCCGCGCCTGACCGAGCTTCAGCGCACTTTCGACGTTGCGGTTGACGAATACTTTTTCGACCGCCACTTCCTGCGGTCGATGCAGGACAACGAGATCGGCAACTCCCGCATGGATACGCGCCAGCCGCTCGACGAGCGGCAAGCCGTCAACCTCGATACGGCCCTGCGCAAGACAGCGAACCTCAGCGCCGTTGACCTCAATCAGGCCGTAGCCCGTGCGACGCGATCCCGGATCGAGGCCCAGAATGCGACACGCACCACGCAAGATGACCTTGGGCGGCGCAACGCACGGCTTCACTTCAGCGGTAGCCGATTCAGCGGTAGCCGATTCAGCCGTAGCCGACGATCGCGGTTGAAAGGCCCGCCAGGACTTCGACCGATAACGCGGCATGCGTTCGCGACCCCGGAAAATGTGCCCGAAAACGATGCCGGTATGATACCCGGAATCGGCTGACCCCGAGCAGCCCAACGGCAGCCGAGAAGGAGTTCGCTGTGCGCGTCGCCGACGCCGTCCCACCCGCCATGCAGCACGCCATCGATGAGGCCGTCGCCCTGTTGCGACCGCTGGGGTGGCCGGAACCTGCACTCGGCTGCGGCAAAGCGGCTGCGGGCGTGGTCGCGGCACTCACCGACGATGCGCAGCTCGCCGTGGCGGTGCTGATCCGCGAAACACAGCAACATCCGAGTGCAGAACCCCTGGCCTCAACCCCGCTCCCCAAGGAGGTGGACAAGACGACGCTGAGCTCGATCGAAGGTCTCGCTCGACTCGGCGAATTCACCGATGCCGCCCATTGGGATCCGGAGGGCGGCTTGCAGGAGGCGCAGGCTGAAGTGCTGCGCAAGATGCTGCTTGCCATCGTCGCCGACCCACGCCTTGTCGTCGCGCGCATCGGCATTCAGCTTGCGCGGATGCGTGCCGCGAGGGACCTGCCGCCTGCGGCTCAGCGGCGTCTGGCCGCTGAGACCCGCGCCGTATTCGCGCCACTCGCCAATCGTCTCGGCATCTGGCAGGTGAAGTGGGAGCTCGAGGATCTGACCTTCCGCTACCTCGAGCCACAAGACTACCGGCACATCGCCGCCGCACTCGCCGAGAAACGTGTCGATCGCGAGCGCTACGTCGAGGAGTTTCGCGCCCAACTGCAGGCGCGCCTCGCGAGCGAAGGCATCGAGGCGCAAGTCAGCGGTCGCGCGAAACACATCTACAGCATCCATCGAAAGATGCAGCGTAAGCAGCTCGCCTTCGAGGAACTGTACGACGTACGTGCGGTGCGCATCCTATGCGGCAGTATCCGCGATTGCTACGCCGCACTCGGCGTCGTGCACGGCGGCTGGACCTATATTCCAGGCGAATTCGACGACTACATCGCAACCCCGAAAGACAACTTCTACCGCTCGATCCACACGGCAGTGATCGGCTCGCAGTCGCTGCCGATCGAGGTGCAGATCCGCACGCATGAGATGCACCAGCAAGCCGAACTCGGCGTCGCGGCACATTGGGTTTACAAGGAAAGCGGCCCGCGAGATGCGAGCTACGCGCAGAAGATCGAGTGGGTGCGACAACTGCTGGAGCCGACCGAGGACGGTGCGGCGACACAGGATGCGGATTTCATCGATCGCGTGCGGGCGGATCTGTTCGAGGATCGCGTCTACGCACTGACACCGCGCGGTGAGATCATCGATTTGCCCCGCGGCGCGACGCCGCTCGACTTTGCGTACCAAGTGCACACGGGTCTCGGGCATCGGTGCCGTGGCGCAAAAATCAATGGCCGTATCGTGCCGCTGACCCAAACCCTCGCCAACGGCGAGGTCGTCGAAATCATCGCCGGCAAGGAGGAGTCACCGAGCCGCGATTGGTTGATCCAAGACGGCTACCTTGCCTCTCTCCGCAGCCGCGCCAAACTGCGCAGCTGGTTCCGGCGACGCGATGCGGACGTCAACGAAGCGGAGGGGCGCGCCATCGCCGAGCGTGAGCTCGCGCGACTCGGCGTCGGCCTCGATCTGGCACCGATGCTGGCGCGTGAACTCAAGGCCGCCGATCCGCGCGAACTCTTTCGTTGGTTGGGCGAAGGGGAAATCAACGTCGCGCAACTGCTGCGCCCACTCGCCGTGCGACCGGCTCCCAGCGCCCCGAAGCCCCGCAAGCCGACACCGTCACGCGCAACGAAGGGACCGCTGCAACTCGTGGGTCTTGGCGATTTGCCACTCACCCTCGGACGCTGCTGCTCACCGGTAGCACCCGAACCGGTGGTGGGGTATCTGACACTCGGACGCGGCGTCACGGTGCACGCCGAGCGATGCGCCAACCTCGCACGTATGCGCGCGACGCACGGCGCGCGCTGTCTCGAAGTGCAGTGGACCGGCGCCGCAATGCCCGCTGACTGGCGCCAATTGCCGCCGGACCCGACGCAGGCGCCGCCGTGACGGCGAGCCGTCGCGGCTCAGCGATTCGGCATGTCGATCGCGCGCTTGTCGGCCGCGAGCGCCGCTTCGTGCAGGGCCTCCGACAGAGTCGGATGCGCATGAATGGTGCGCTGCAGATCTTCGGTGCTCGCCGAATACTCCATCGCGAGCACCGCCTCGCCGATCAGTTCGCCCGCCATCGGACCAATGATGTGTACCCCGAGAATCTGATCGTCGTCTTTCGCCGCGATCACCTTGGCAAAACCCTGGCCCGCTTCCATGGCCCGAGCGCGGCCACTGGCCATGAACGGAAAGTTGCCGACCTTGTACGCCCGGCCACTCGCCTTGACCTGCTCCTCGGTGGCGCCCACCCAGGCGATCTCGGGCGCCGTATAGATGACCGATGGAATAGCCGAATAGTTGACGTGCGCGTAAAGCCCTGCGATGCGATCGGCGACCGCGACGCCCTCTTCCTTGCCCTTGTGCGCGAGCATGGGGCCGCGTACGCAATCACCCACTGCCCAGATGTTCTCGACGCCCGTGTGGCAATGTTCATCAACCTTAATGAAGCCACGCTCGTCGATTTGCACGCCGGTTCCGTCGGCCAACAGACCCGTCGTGTTCGGCCGTCGACCGATACAGACGATCAGCTTGTCCACCGTCAGAGATTGGGTGGCACCCGCGGCATCCGCGTATTCGACCTGCACGGCGTCGCCCGCAACGCGCGCTGCGGTGACCTTAGCCTCGAGACGGATGTCGAGCCCCTGTTTCTTGAAGTGCTTGAGCGCTTCCTTGGCCAACTGTTGATCCGCCATCCCAAGGAAAGCGGGCATTGCCTCGAGCACCACCACATCGGCACCGAGACGGCGCCACACGCTGCCAAGCTCGAGACCGATCACGCCGGCACCGATGACACCGAGGCGTTTCGGCACCGCCGTGAATTCAAGAGCACCCCAGCTGTCGACGATGTGATTGCCATCGAAGGGCACGCTCTTCAGCGGCATCGGCGTCGAGCCGCTCGCGAGCACCACGTGTCGCGCAGTCAGCGTCTGCTGGGCACCATCGTGTGCCGTGAACTCCACCTGTCGCCCCGGCAGCAGCCGCCCATGACCCTGCAGGGCCGTCACCCCGGCGGACTTCAGCAACTGATTGATGCCGCCCGTCATGGTCTTGACGATGCCGCTCTTGCGCTTTTGCATCGCGGCCACGTCGAACGACAGCGTACCGGTCTTGATGCCATGCGCCGCGAACTCGACTTGGGCCCGGTGAAAGAGCTCCGAGGACTCGAGCAAGGCTTTCGAGGGAATGCAGCCGGCGTTGAGGCAGGTGCCTCCGAAGGCAGTGCTGCCATCGTAGTTTTTCCACTCGTCGATGCAGGCGACCTTCAGTCCGTTCTGTCCGGCACGGATCGCGGCCGGGTAGCCCGCAGGGCCTCCGCCAATGACGACGACGTCGAATTCACTCATGTCGCTCTCCGCTTCAGATACCGATCAGCATGCGACCCGGATCCTCGAGGCATTCCTTGATCGCCACGAGGAATTGCACCGCTTCGCGACCATCGATGATGCGATGGTCGTAGCTGACCGCCAGGTACATCATCGGTCGCGCCACGATGGCGCCGTTCACCACCACGGGGCGGTCCTGCGTCTTGTGCATGCCGAGGATCGCGCTCTGCGGTGCATTGACGATGGGCGTGGAAAGCATGGAGCCGAACACGCCACCGTTGGTGATCGTGAACGTGCCGCCTTGTAGTTCCTCGAGTGCGAGCCCGCCGGCCCGCGCACGGGTACCGAAATCGTTGATCTGTCGCTCGATGTCCGCAAAGCTCATGTTCTCTGAATTGCGCAGCACGGGCACGACGAGACCTCGGTCGGTCGAGACCGCAACGCCGATGTCGTAGAACTCGTGGTAGATGATGTCCGTGCCATCGACGGCCGCATTCATCACCGGGAACTTGCGCAGCGCCTCGATGCTGGCCTTGACGAAGAAAGACATGAAGCCCAGCTTCACGCCATGCTGCTTTTCGAAGCGATCCTTGTGCCGCGCACGCAATTCGTTGACGGCGGTGAGGTCCACTTCGTTAAACGTCGTCAGCAGCGCCGCCGTGTGCTGCGCCTGCACCAGGCGCTCGGCGATGCGCTGACGCAGACGGGTCATCGGCACGCGCTGCTCGGCGCGGGGACCCGGGGGAGCCGAGACCGCCGATACCTTGGCCGCGACTTTGGTCGCCGCAGGTGCTGCGGCCGGCGCGCTCTTTTGCTTGCTGGCCTCAGCCAGTACATCGCCCTTGGTCAGGCGACCGTCGCGACCCGAACCGCTGACAGCGGCAGGATCGACGCCACTCTCCTCGACCGCGCGGCGCACGGCGGGACTCAACTTCTCGGCGGCGGCGGATTTGGCTGCCGACGGAGCCGGTGCAGCAGCCACCGCAGTGGCGCTCGCTGCGGGCACGGGCTTAGCCGCGGCAGCGCCCGGCTCGAAGATCGCGAGCAAGTCGCCGCTCTTGACGGTGGCACCTTGCGCCACCTTGAATTCTTTGATGACGCCTGCTGCCGGAGCAGGCACCTCGAGCACCACCTTGTCGGTTTCCAGATCGGCAAGGTTCTCGTCTCGAGAGACGGCCTCACCGGGCTGCTTGCGCCAAGCCACCAGCGTGGCATCGGCGACGGACTCGGGAAGTTGGGGAACGCGGATTTCCATGGTCATGGGATGATTTTCCTGATCAACGCTTGCGGCGACCGGTCGTCGCTTCACGCGCCGGTTCGGTCGCCTGCTCGGAGAGGCGCTTGGTGGTTCGGTTGTCGTCCTGGCGTGCCGGTGAAGTCAACGCAGCCTGCACGAGGCTCGCTTGTTCGGCCTCGTGTATTTTGCCGATGCCCGTGGCCGGTGCAGCAGCCGGCGGACGCCCGGCGTACAGCAATACGCGCTTGCCGCCCAGAGGCCGCTCGAACCGATGCCGGATCTGGTACCACGCACCCTGGTTCTGCGGCTCTTCCTGACACCAGACAATTTCCGCCGCGTTCGGATAACGCGCAATGATTGCGGCGTACTCGTCTGCCGGGAACGGATAGATCTGCTCGAGACGCACGAGGGCGACATCTTCTGCCGCGAGCGCTCGACGCGCCTTGAGCAGATCGAAATACACCTTGCCGCTCGAGAATACGACCCGACGCACCTTGGCTGGATCGACCGGGTCGATCTCGTCGATGATGTTGCGGAACGAGCCCTGTTCGAGATCAGCGAGCGAAGAGACCGACATTTCGTGGCGCAGCAGGCTCTTCGGGGTCATGACGACGAGCGGCTTGCGGAACTCGCGCAGCATCTGCCGCCGCAGCATGTGGAACATCTGCGCCGGCGTCGAGGGCACGCACACCGACATGTTGGCTTCGGCGCACAACTGCAGGAAGCGCTCGAGACGCGCGGAAGAGTGCTCAGGACCCTGACCTTCGTAGCCGTGCGGCAAGAACAGGGTGAGACCACAGAAGCGGCCCCACTTGGACTCGCCCGAGCTGATGAACTGGTCGATGATCACCTGAGCGCCATTGGCAAAGTCGCCGAACTGGGCTTCCCAGACAACGAGGACACCCGGGTCCGTCTGCGAGTAGCCGTACTCGAAAGCGAGCACGGCCTCCTCCGACAGCACGGAGTCGATCACCGTGAACCGCGGTTGCCGCTCGGCGATATGCTCGAGCGGCACGTGCGTGCGGCCCGTTTGCTGATCGTGCAAGACCGCGTGCCGGTGAAAGAATGTGCCACGCCCCGAGTCCTGACCCGAAATGCGCACGCCGTAGCCGTCTTCGAGCAAGGAGGCGTAGGCCAAAGATTCGGCACAGCCCCAGTCGAGCGGCAGCTCTCCGGCGATCATCTTGGCCCGGTTCGAGATAACCTGCTGCACCCGCGGATGGAGCGAGTGACCCGCGGGCACCGCCACGAGCCGTGCGCCGAGCGCCCTCAAACGGCGCCCCTCGACACCGGAAACCACCGGCGCAGTCCAGTCGATGTTGCGCATGTAGGCGCTCCAGTCGACCGTGTACTTGTTGCCGATCATGCCGAGCGAGGCCTTGGCCTGCGGCCGACCTTCATCGAGTCCGGCGCGGTATTGCTCGACGAGACCATCGGCCTCGAACTGCGTCAGCACACCATCGGCCACCAGCCGATCGGCATACAACTTGCGAGTCGTCGGATGCTTGCGGATGACGTTGTACATCACCGGCTGCGTGGCCGCGGGCTCGTCGGCTTCGTTGTGGCCGAGCCTGCGATAGCAGACGAGATCGATGACGACGTCTTTATGAAAGCGCTGCCGATACTGCATGGCGAGGCGCGCGACAAACACCACGGCCTCGGGATCGTCGCCATTGACGTGGAAAATCGGCGCTTCCAGCATCTTCGCGACATCCGAGCAGTACATGGTCGAACGCATGTCCTGCGGGTCTGAGGTGGTGAAACCCACCTGGTTGTTCACAACGATGTGCACCGTGCCGCCGGTGTAGTAACCGCGAGCCTGCGACAGCTGCATGGTCTCCATGACCACGCCCTGGCCGCCGAACGCCGAATCGCCGTGGATCAGACAGGGCACGACGCGCTCGCCGCGCACATCGCTGCGTCGCTCCTGGCGCGCGCGCACCGAACCCTCAACCACCGGGTTGACCACCTCGAGATGCGAAGGGTTGAACGCGAGTCCGACGTGGACGTTGCCACCCGGCGTGCGCAGATCAGCGGAGAAGCCCTTGTGGTACTTCACATCGCCCGATCCCTTGATCTGGGAGGTGTCGTACTTGCCCTCGAACTCGCTGAAGAGCACCGAAGGCGCCTTGCCCAGCACGTTGACCAGCACGTTCAGGCGACCACGATGGGCCATGCCGATGACGAATTCCTCGACGCCCATGCCGCCCGAGGTCTGCACCACATCATCGAGCAGCGGAATAAGCGAATCACCACCCTCGAGCGAGAAGCGCTTTTGACCGACGTACTTGGTGTGCAGGTAACGCTCGAGGCCCTCGGCCGCCGTCAGCTGCCAGAGAATATTCTTGCGCTCCTCGGCCGAGAACGCATGCCGCGTGCGCCCGGACTGGAATTCGTCCTGCAACCACAGTCGCTCTTCCGTGTTAGAGACGTGGGCGAATTCCGCACCCACCGAACCGCAGTACACGTGCTCGAGCGTGGCGATGATCTCGCGTAGCGTCGCCCGCGCGGGGACGTTGTTGACCCGGCTGCCGGTGAAAAACTGCGTGTCGAGGTCGGCTTCGCTCAGGCCAAAGTAATCGAGATCGAGCACCCGCGGCCGCTCGCGACGAATCAAGCCGAGTGGATCGAGCTTGGCGGTCAGGTGACCTCGGTTGGAGTAGATCTGTACGAGTCGCGAGACGGCGCCCTGCTTGGCGCTCGCATCGCCATCGAGCGCTGCGGCCACGGCGCCGCCAACCTGGCGGGCCGCCTGCGCGCGTGCGGCGATGGACTCCTGGATCGCACGATGCGAGGCCTCCGGCCGAGTCGGCTGAGGCCATTTGGCGAAATACTCCCGCCACGTCGGACTTACCGTGGTCGGGTCGGACAGATATTGCTCGTAGAGAGATTCGACGTAATCGGCGTTGCTGCCGTAAAGCGGAGATGAAGCGATCTGATCGCTGCGCGTGGCGCCCATGTAAAACCGAACCCCCGGGTCCCTTGCGAAAGGGTCGTGATTCTATCCCATCCGCCCGCGGGGAACCTCTGTTTGCCGGAAACGTCCACAGATTCAGGGGGTTGGGAGCGACGTGGCGCCCCCGGCCGGAGTTGAACCGACGACCTACCGCTTAGGAGGCGGTCGCTCTATCCACTGAGCTACGGGGGCACTGAGCGGAGCGTTGAGAGGAAATGGTGGAGCGGAGGAGGATCGAACTCCCGACCTTCGCATTGCGAACGCGACGCTCTCCCAGCTGAGCTACCGCCCCACACGAGGGCGCGGATTCTAGCACCCCATCCGCCAAATGCCCAAACACGGTAACGACATCCCCAAACGCCACAGCCACTGCGGCCAGATCAATACCGCAAACGCAACACGGAAGCGGGCCCGAAGCGCGTCACGGTGACAACATAAACGGCGTCGAACTCGTCGTCGCTCATCGTGACCTCCGCGCGACCGCGCGTCAGCTGCTCGACCAGCGCCGGTACGGTGTTCGAGTGACCGATCACCACAACGCGCTCACCCTGGTGGTGCTCGCCGATGTCATCCAGCAAACCCTCGACATCGTTACCGGCGCGCGTCGTGACGGTGACGCCCAGACGGGCGGCCAGAGGTGAGGCGGTCAACTGGGCACGGCGCGTATCGCTCGCGTAAACCGCTGCGACGTCCGCCTCCCCGAGCAACCGCGCGAGCCGCAGCGCCCGCTCCTGACCCTCGGCAGAGAGCACCGGGTCGGGACCGCTCTCGGGAGGCGCCTTCTCGGCATGACGCACCAGGACAACCGTCGTGGTGGTTGAGAACAGATACAGACTGACGCGCACGGCCGCGAGCAGCAACAAAGTCAGGATCACGGCCGCGAGCAGCGCAACCCAGATCGGTGCGAAAAACGTTCGCCGCGTTCGTGTTAGCCCCGGTGCTTTCATTGCGTTCTCCTGCTGAGCAACCACTGCCACGACGTCAGCTGGTGCTGGCCCTGAAGGTTCCGGTACACCACTGCCTCCACCATGCGGGGTTGACCGCCGAGCTCCACGCGCAGGCGCAAGCGGAAATTCAGGCCGGCCACGACCTGCCGCTCGACCCGCTCGATCGTCAGTAACTTGAGCGGCAATTTCTCCTGAACCGCCCGGGCACTCACCGCCGCGCTGGCGGCGGCGCGCTCGTCAGGCCCTATGGACGCCGCGGTCTGGTAGGCGCCGGGCATCGGCAGCGGGGTTGCAGAGCGCAAGTCTAAGCTGGCCATTCCAAGCAGCACGCACGCCGAAGCGATGGACAGGACACTGCATTGCATGACGCCAAACTATACACTTGGCCGAGATCGCCGAGGCCCATCGTGAACCCGATCGTCTACGCCATCCCCGTTTTCATTCTCACCATCGCCCTCGAGGCCTGGTTGGCGCATCGGCAACGCATCGCCACCTACGATATCGCCGATGCCATCACGAGCCTGCACTTCGGGATGCTGAGCCAGGTGTCGGCCGTGTTCGTCCGTGCTTTGACCTTAGGGGTCTATGTGCTCGTGTTCGAGCACCTGCGCTGGTTCACCCTCCCGGTGGACAGCGTGTGGGTGTGGCTCGGCGCGCTCATCGCCTACGACTTCATCTATTACTGGGTGCACCGCTTCGGTCACGAGACGCATTTGATGTGGGCTGCGCATCAGGTGCATCACTCGTCTGAGTACTTCAACTTGTCGACGGCGTTGCGCCAAACCTCGACGGGCGCCTTCGCTTCCTTCCCCTTCTACTTACCCATGGCACTGCTCGGCGTCCCGCCGATGGTGTTCGGCGCGGTAGCGCTGATCGACCTGCTGTATCAGTACTGGGTCCACACGGAACTTGTGCGCAAACTGGGCTGGGCTGATCGGGTCTTCGTGACCCCTTCGAATCATCGCGTCCACCACGGCCAGAACGACTACTGCATCGACCGCAACTACGGCGGCATCCTGATTGTTTGGGACCGGATGTTCAGCACCTTCGTCGAAGAGCGCGACGCGGAGCCTGTGGTGTACGGCATCCGCAAACCACTCGCGTCCTACAACCCTCTGTGGGGAAATCTGCACACGTATCGCGACCTCGGCCGGCGCATGATGGCCAGCGACTCGCCGTGGGCCGCGCTGCGCGCCATGGTGTCGTCACCCACGAGCAGAGCGTCGCAGCCGGAGCATTTCGATCCGCGCCGGTTCACGCGCTACGCACCACCGACCACAAAAGCCACACGGACGTACGCACTCATCCAATACGCCTTGCTGATCGCACCGACCACCCACTTCATCGCCGTGGCAATGAGGCTCACGATGGGCGAGCGCGTGGCCTACGCGCTGCTGATTCTCGTCTGGACCGTAGGCGTCGGCTGGGTGCTCGAAGGCCGGCGCCACGCCCGCAGCCTCGAATCGCTGCGCGTGGGCGCAACAACCAGCGCTTTATTGCTGCTCCCCGCGTGGTTTGGCTGGCACACCAGCCTGGAAGTGAAACTCGCTATCGCCGCCATCGCCCTTGGCAGCCTGCAATTGATTCACCGGCGCTGAAAAAGCTCCCGACTCTCAGCCTCAGCTACAGCGCCCCGATCGACGTTTGCACGTAAATCTCGAGGCGAATACCCATACCGCTCACGAAACCCCCGAGTGAAATTCGCGGGAGTGGCGAAGCCCGTCAAGTCGCTGATCGTCGACACCGTCTCCTCCGAGCCCGCCACGAGGTCATGCGCCCGACGCCAACGCTCTTCGCGAAACCAATCGAACACCGTCCCGCCGCAGAATTTCTGGAACGCCTGACCGAGTCGACGCCGATTGGTGCCAAGCAGCGAAGCCAACTCATCCAACGTCGGCGGGTTACGCATCCGTTGCCGTAATTCCTTTTGCGCAGCGGCAACCAGCAAGGCACTCTTGGGAACAAGGCTCTCGGACCTCGGTTCATCGCTTGCGATAAACTCGCTCAACCGCCGATCTGCCAAAGCAAGGTGAACACCAACTCTCGCCAACACTTCCTCTGGAGCGAAAGGCTTGCTGATGTAATCGACGCCGCCCGCAAGAAAACCGGATAAGCGCTCTTGCAGATCCGAGGCTGCTGTCAGGAATATCACCGGGATGTGCCGCGTCAACGGCTCGCTTTTTAACAGCCGACACAAGGTGTAACCGTCCATATCCGGCATCCGGACGTCGAGCAGGATCAGTCCCGGCAACATCTCTTTGGCCTGCTCCAAGCCGCGACGCGCATTTTGCGCGACGCTGAACGTTAGGTCTTGGACAGACATCATCTGCATCAGCAACCGTAAATCGACTGCCGAATCATCAATGATCAATACGTCGACTGACAGCGCGCTCATGGTCCGCTCGCGTCCGCAGGCGCCATACCAGCCAGGCGTTTCAATCGAGCGAAATCCAATTCCACCGCCGCTTCGTCGACTGCCGCAGCAAATGATGCGCAGTCGGGTCGGCGCCGACGAAAGTCACTGGCCCAACGACGGATGTGGGTGACTGCACCCAAAGTCACCCAGCGCGCAAGCGCCCGCTTGTCTTCATCTGAAAGTTCGGGGGCCGACAGGTCATCCCGGTTATCACCGACCTCGTCTGGAGCCAACCATCGCAGGGAAAGCAACTCGCCGATGCACTGCAGCAACCGATCATGGTCGATCGGTTTCATGAAAAACGCTGAAAACCTTGGTTCCCCCCCAGTTTTTTCTTCCCGCATCGGAGGAGCGGCGGAAATCAAGATCCGCGGGACATCCGGAGCAATGCGCTCGAGCGTGTCTAGTAATGCCCAGCCACCGCCGTCGTCCATGAATTGATCGACGACCACGAGATCGACTTGGAGCCCGGCATCAAGTTCGCGGGCGGCCTCGGTGCCACCCCGGGCTGCAACAACCTCGAAGCCGGCCATGCGCAGTAGAGCCTCGAGAACGACCAGGCTGTCGGCAGTGTCATCAACGACCAAGATTCGACGCCGCGGGCCCACGTAAGAACCATGCGCCGGCGAATCGACGGCCTTTGAGCCTCGTACATTGGCTGGCGCATCGACGCTAGGGAGCGTGAGGGCAAAGCGAAAAGTCGCGCCCTGACCAGGTGCGCTGGCCACCTCTAATCGCCCACCCATCAGCTCCACGAGCTGCCGAGAGATTGCCAGTCCAATTCCCGCGCCTTTACCGATGCGCTCGTCCGCACGGCCGTGGGACGTGGGATGAACCGCACGTTCAAACGGTTCGAAGATCCTCTGCAGGTCCTCGGCCCGTATGCCCTCACCCGTATCCTTCACCGAAAACTCAACTCGATAATCGCTCGCGCCTGCACGAGCGACCGTGCAATCGAGAAAAATCCACCCATTGATGGTGTGCCGAGATGCATTGATGAGTAGATTGTCGAGGACGGCGCGCAGACGACCCGCATCAGCCTGCAACCACAGCGGCTTATTGCTCATCGACTCGTCGTGGAATCGCACCACGAACTGGTTGCGATTACGGACGGCGAAAAGCTTTCCGCCGACTTCGATAACTCGCAGAAAATCCTTCATCTCAAGCGGCTCCGGGCACACCTGAATCGCACCGGACACCCCGCGCGCATAATCGAGAATGTCATCGATCATGCGCAACAAATGCCGACCACTGCCCAAGATGGCTTGTAGCCCATTTTTTTCGCCTTTTTTCTCCTGGCGAATGAGCAACTGCGCGTTGCCAAGCACCGAATCGAGAGGCGCCCGCAACTCATGGCTCATTTTGGCGAGGAAATCGAGCTGCGCAGTATTTCGCGATTCGGCAGAGGCTAGTTGGCGATTGATGCTGGCGGTGCGTTCGACCAACGCCAGCATTAGCATCACCACCACTAGCGTGGCTAGGAGCGGATAGAAACCAAACTCCCAAAGGGCAACCGTGAGGTCTCCGCGATGCACCAAAAAACGCAGCATAACTCCGAACAAAAAAACTACTGCGGCGGCAAACAAACAGGCACTGAAAGCGCTGCCTCGGCGCCACTCGGCAGACGCCTGTTGGGCAAGGATTAAGGCGAGCGTAAACGTGGCGACATGCCACAACAACAAACCGACCTCATACTCGAAGACGAGGGCCAGCACATATCCCAGTAGCGCCCCAGCAACGAGAGTCGCGACCACGGGCTGGTACCACCCGCGTTGACGGTTCAGCCCAGGAAGCAAAATATGAAAAAAGGTGATGGCGCCGATAGCCGAGGCCGCTGCCGCAATGATCGAAAAACTATCGGGGATCGGCTGTGAGGAGGGCCAGAGAAAACGTTGCAGCAAACCGCTTCTAAGTAAATAAGCGACTAACTCACCCGACACTGCGACAGCAAAAGAGACGTACTCCAGCTGACGACTGACGAAAAACATCAAAACGGCAAACAAAATCGCCACCACCATACCGCCGCTTAGAGACGCAGAAACCAGATTCGAGCGCTCAAGAACGCGTTCGCGCGCGGAAGGCCTCCACAGCTGGGGTTGGACCCTCAGCATGCCATCGGACAGCAACTGAACGTACACCGCCGTGATCGAACCGGGCGGCAACACTATTCGAACGGCATTTCCCCCGCGAACGGCCGGATCACGTCGATCCATCGGGGTGCTGAGGCCGGAGTGAACCGGCAGCCAATTTCCGTGGCGCCAGACGAAAAACGTTACCCGATCCACAAGCAACGGCAGGATCACAAGCTCACGCGCGATCTCCACGTCCGCCGGGTTGAAGAACCGCATCCTGACCCAGTGGGCACGATCTGCAACTGATCCCCGGAACCCGCCGTTCTCATCCAGCGGGCGCCAGAGACAGTCCTTGGTTAAAACGGAGCTCAAGGTTTCATCAAGCGACGTAGTGCACCACTCGGCGCTGTGTGAGAGATCTTGATAAGCGCTCGACCACTCCACCGTCACGACCGCGGAAACAGAGTTTCCCGCTGCGACGGCAAGCCCGGGTACAGCGAGAAGCAGCAGGGTCGCCGACACAGCGTGCAGCCATGAGAAAACCCACCGTTGCGCGAAACTGAACTTGGGGAAATACACAGAGAACCCCGCTCGCCGCCGCACTGCTCGCCATCTACCCTATGGACGCAGCTGCCGCCTGAGCCAGCCATGAATGAAAAAAGCCCCTAAATGAATCACGCCCAGTGTAGTCGACAATCCATAGTTTCAATAGGCATCGATATAGCATCCTGAATAAGCCCACTAAGCGCATGACCAAGACTCAACAAGGCACGGATCGATCACCAGCAGAGGATCACTTGATGACTCTGCACAGCGCCTCTTCTCGGGTGAAGGGCACCATGCACCTGTTGTATGAAGCCCTGCAAAACGGACATGGCATCGGCCCAGCCCATGCAGATGCGGTCTGCGCCGTAATTGAGGCTGCTGCGAACGACATGGAACGAATTTCCGAGGCGACCGACGCGCTCGTTGAGTTACACCTCAGGGCCCGATAGGTAGAACAACAACCTCTGGAAAGTCGCTCGCCCGGTCGATACCCTCCGCCGGCATGTCTTTAAATTGGAGCGCCTCAGTCCGGATCGCTGGCGCGATTGTTCTCGCCGTCGCGGCTGTCGTCATTGCCGTTTATCTGCAACGTGCGGCCGTGGCCGTGTGGGTCGCCGAGCGCGCACTCCAGGGCATCGCTGCAAACAGTGATCCGCTGTCATCCCTTGAGGATGGTTTGTATGTCGGCCTATGCGGCGCGGGTTCACCGTTTCC